>ENA-OROQ01000061-OROQ01000061.1-human-gut-metagenome-genome-assembly--contig:-NODE-61-length-175453-cov-41.1985_pt1 | contig 175453 bp, 158 predicted proteins | sample MGYA00242136_ERZ509062 | MGnify/ENA primary metagenome ERZ509062 (study PRJEB26280, sample SAMEA2338735) | human gut metagenome | biome: human gut; feature: human-associated habitat; material: faeces...
AGCATAGTCAGTGATATCCTTGAGAGAAATGTGTCAACTAATATTGACAATATCAATACTTATAAAAGTCTTTGCACTGACACTTTCTTTAATTCTCTTTTTCAATCCGATACCCCACTCCTCTGATTGTTTCTATACAGTCTACTTCTAGCTTTTTGCGAATGTTCTTAATATGGGTATTTACTATTTTTTCATCACCGAAAAAGTCATAATTCCAAATGCGATTTAATAAAGTTTCCCGTGAAAATACGCGTCCTTGATTTTCTAAAAGAAGTTTTAGTATTTCAAATTCACGGGCTGTTAATGAAACACTTTTATCATCAACAAATACCTCATAACTTTCTGTGTTTAATCGTATGTTTCTATATCGAATGGTAGAGCTGGTTATATCTTGCATATCCGTTCTTCTTAGCACAGCTTCAATTCTTTTTAATACTAACGGCATAGAAAATGGCTTAGTAATATAATCATCTGCCAGTACATCAAAACCTTTCATTTGACTTTCATCATCATCTCTAGCCGTTAGCATAATAATAGGGGTAGTGCTTTCTTTTCGTAATATTTCACAAACAGCATAACCGTCTATCTTAGGGAGCATAAGGTCTAAAAGGACTAAATCTGGTGTATGCTTTTTAAATAATTCAATTCCCATAATACCGTCAGAAGCAAGAATTACGATATATCCTGCATCTTCCAAAAATGCTTTGATTATATTTTGAATTGCTATTTCATCTTCAATAATTAAAATCGTTTTCGACATCTATATCACCTCTATCAAAGCATAACATACAATTATGGAGATAGTGTGTAGTTGAATTATTTTTTCGGAAAACTGCTAATAAAATTTTATGTTTATCCTACAAGCATATCCTGTCTAATATCTCATCTATATTTTTCTGTTATCACAAATCTTTCCAAAGAAAGACTCCCCGGATAAACCGGGGAGCCTCCAGAATCTCTTGCTAAAATTGTCCAAAATCTTATAAATTTGCAAGCCTTTCCTATCTCCTGTCAATATCCATCAGCTCTTTTTCTTCCTCTACTTCAAAAGCAAACACATCTTTCAAATGTCTGTTTAAAACACGTTTTCCTCCCTGATCTCCCTCTAACTTTAAAAGCTCCGGCACATATTTTTCGTGAAAAATTACCGGATTTCCATATTTTCCTTCATGGGCAACACAGCCAATTCCTTTTTGGGTTCTTAAAAATGCAGTTAAAAATTCTTCTATGGTCTGTTTTTTTAAAAATGGCTGATCTGCCACAAAAAACATATAATAATGTTCTGTTTCCCGTCTCTTACAGTTCTGTTGCCACGTATAGAATGCAGTTTTCAGACCAAGTTTCAGAGATGAGGAAATTCCCAGAATACTTTGTTCATTCTTTACAGCCTGGATTTCCTCTTTTTGCATAGTATCCAAAATTTCTTCATACTGAGTTACAACGGTAAGTGACTGCAGTTTTTTTTCCTGCTGTAGTTTTTTCAGGCGTTCCAGAAGATGCAGGTACATAGGCTTATCTTCTAAGAAAGCCAGCAATTTATTCCCACCAAATCTTCTGGAAAAGCCTGCCGCCAAATAAATAGCATGTACCTCTTTTTTCCAGCCATGAAGAAATACTGGAACCATCAGCATCTTCTGCAGATTGTTTTTGCTTTTTTCCGCACAGGGAAGTATATCTGCCTGATTGAAAATCACCGCCAGCTTTGCTTTTGGAAATTCTGTGCGTAAAGGTTCTACATACCCTTTTTCCAATAAGGCTCCCAGTAATTCTTCTGTCAGTATCTGCTTTCGCAGCGATTCTTCACACTTTCTATTTTCCTGGCACATCAAAATAGTTTCTGCCTCTTTCAGACGAAAACAAATCTCTTCTAATGGCCTCCCCAAAGCGCTTGCCCCCGCCACAAGGAAAATATGGGTACATTCTTTTGGAATCACCGGTTCTTTTGCTCCCGGTACTTTTACCGGAAAGCGTTTTGCCCCATCTGCCTCCACCAGAATACAGTCTGTGTGGGTTCTCACCTGCTCCCACACAGAAACAGGCAAACCAGTGATTTTTTCTGGATGCTTTGCCTTGCTTCCTGCGATTACCCAGCCTCTTTTTTCTAATTCTTCCAGGATTTCTGCCCCGGATGCATCCACACATCCAATTTCGCCAATTCTTACTGGATGCTCCATATGGGTAGTGGTGGTTACCAGAACTTTTTTTCCCTGTTTAGCCAGACTGCGCGCCAGTTCCAGCATACAGGAGGTTTTGCCGCCCGCTCCTACAAAAGAAATTACCTGGGTTGTAGATTCCCCTGTTAATTCTCCCATTTCTTTTACGATTTCTTCCAGTTTCATGGTTTTACTTTAACATTCCTTTTTCATAGGCACATACTAATTCCAACACACTTCCTGCAATACATTTCGCCTTATCAGAAATCAAAGGACAATACTCTCTGGATTCTTTTCTCGGATCTACGTCTGCTGTCTTAAAATGTTCTGTCACTTCATATCCATCCTGGATAATTCCACGCACCACGCCGGAAATCTCTGTACGCACTTCTACTATTCCGATTTCACTCTCAATCCAGCCAATACTTTCTCCTGCTTCCACCCAGTCTCCGATTTCATGATGCTGGTGAAAAATTCCTCTGCATGGTGCATGAATAACCCGTTCTTTTCCATATCCTCCTATGATTCCCGGAACTCCTGTATTGGGAATTGCAAAGCCTTTCTCTATGATTCTCCCCAGGTAATGTCCTCTCTTGGTTTCAATCACATAGTCTACCTCTTTGCCAGCCTCAAAACCAGGACCAAGAGCAATGGTCAGGTCTGCCATTTCCCTCCTTGTCCCAAGATTTTTCTTTGCCAGAATTCCATCAATTAAAATCTGCGGATGGTACTTTTTAAGGCAATGAGCCTCTTCATCTACCAAAAGCACCGGTTTCCCAGGCTCTACTGTTTCCAGTGCTTTTTCTATGGATTCCACTTTTGTACAAGCCATGCCTTCTACTTCCATGATACCTTCATACACTGCCTGGCAAAAGGATACCTGACGGCGTATTGCAGATGGCTTCTGACTTTCCAAAACAATCACCAGATAACCGCTTTTGCTTAACCGATAAATGGTTCCTGTGGCCAGATCTCCTCCGCCTCTTACAATAATGGGTTTCATCATTTTTTCTCCTAATCTCTTCTGACTTAAGGTTTGATAATCAAATCTGCTTTTGCCTGAGTTTCCACAATCATATACATATTTGCCACAGAACCCACCTTTAACTTTTCTTCCAGGCCATAGTAATTCAGGCAGGTCCCACAGGTAAAGATTTCCACTCCTGCCTCACAAAGTGTCTGCAAATCCGCCAGAACAGGAGAACCCTCACAAGACAGATACGCGCCTTTGTTATACAAAAGAATCGTAGTAGGAAGTGTTTCTAGCTGGGTTAACGCATATACAAACCCTTTCATCAAGATATTTCCTAATTCTGCTTCTCCCTCCCCCATTTTGTCGGAAGAAATTACTACAACTGTTTTTTTTACTCCACCAATAGTGCAATTCTCCATTTCCTGTAGCATTTCACTTTCCCTGCTGCCTTTTTTGGTAACGGTAATCCGCACCTGATACTGCTTGTCTCCCAGCTTTTTAGAAGCATACTCTGCCTCTTGGGAATTTGCCAGCTTCCGAAGATTTGCCACTGCCATTTCATTATCCACTTCTACCAGAATCACATCTCCTGGTTTGCTTTGATCCATTTCTTTTTTTGTGAGAATCACGGGCTTGGGACAGGTAAGTCCTTTGGCATCAAGCATCTTTTCCATTTTATCCCCTACTCCTCTCTTTTCTTCTGCTCAAACAGGAATATTTCATATATTCCTTCTGCTCTGATAATTCCTTCTTGCATCTGTTTTTCTATGAGTTCTCTCTCTTTTAAGGGAGCTGCCCATGCCAGTCCGCATCCTGCAGATATAGCTCCTGGCAGGGGAATCATACGTCCTTCTATTTCATGTTCCTGAAAATATTGTTCTGCTTCTATAGCATTGGTTGTCTCCTCAAAAGCTACCACAAGCTTCAACACTTTCTCTCTCATGCTTTCTTCTGCGCCTCGATTTTCTCTGCCAGATCATTAAGATAAACCCAGCGGTCCATTTTTTCTTCCAAATCTGCCTCTGCCTGTTCTTTCTCTTTGGTAAGTTCGTTGAGCTTTCCTGAATTGGTGGCATTTGCCATAATCTCCTGATCCAGTTTCTCAATTTTTTCTTCCAGGGCAGCAATATCATCATCAATGGTCTCGTATTCCCTTTGTTCCTTAAAAGTGAATTTCAATTTCACAGGGCGGTTCTGCTTCCAGGTTTCTGCGCTTTCTTTTTTACTTTCCAATGTTTTTTCCACGGAAGCGGTAGTTTTGGCATTCATAGACGTTTCCGTAATCCCTCTTCTTACTTTTGCTTCCAGGTAATCCGTATAACCGCCCTCATACTGCTGCAAATGTCCGTTTCCGTCAAACTCAAAAATCCGGTCCACCACATTATCCAGGAAATAGCGGTCATGAGATACAGTCACTACAATTCCGGAAAAAGAATTCAGATAATCTTCCAGGATGGTTAAGGTAGGAATGTCCAGATTGTTTCCAGGCTCATCCAAAAGCAAAAGATTAATCTCACTGGACAAGACTCCTAAAAGATAGAGTCTGCGTTTTTCCCCACCAGACAGCTTTCCAATAGGCGCATACTGCATGTCCGGGGTAAACAGAAACCGTTCCAGCATCTGAGAAGCGCTGATTTTTCCATCTTTGGTAGTGATATATTCTGCAATATCCTTCACATAATCAATGACTCTCTGATTGTCATCCATCTCCTGCTCTTCCTGGGCAAAATAACCAATTTTAATGGTCTCTCCTGTTTCTATGGTTCCCGCATCCGGTTCTACCAGACCTGCCATAAGCTTCATAAGCGTAGATTTCCCACATCCATTAGGACCAATAATGCCAAGTCTCTGATTTTTCAGCAAAATATAGCTGAAATCTTCTACCAGTTTCTTATCCCCATAGCTCTTGCTCACATGATGCAGTTCAATGGTCTTTTTCCCCATTCTGGTTTCCACAGAATCCAGCTCTACAGTCTGATCCTGTACCGGCGCTTTTCCATTTTTCAGAGCTTCCAGGCGCTCTAATCGGGCTCTTTGTTTGGTACTTCTGGCCCTGCATCCCCGCTTTGCCCATTCCAGCTCCATGCGAAGAACACTCTGGCGTTTTCGCTCAGAAGCCAGTTCCATTTCTTCTCTCTCTGCCTTTAACTCCAGGAATCTGGAATAATTTGCCTCATAGCTGTAAATAGCTCCATGGCTGATTTCCAGAATCTTGTTGGTCACCTTATCCATAAAATAACGGTCATGGGTAACCATCAGCACAGTTCCCCTGAAATTTCGCAGATATTCTTCCAGCCATGCAATCATCTGTTCATCCAGATGGTTGGTGGGCTCATCCAGTAACAAGACGTCAAAATCAGATGCCAGAATCTTTGCCATAGCAACCTTTCGTCTCTGTCCGCCAGATAAGTGCTCCAGCAAGGTGTCATCTTCCACGATTCCAAGCTGATTCAAATTGCTCTGAACCAGCCAGTCTGTATCCGGATTTCCATCCATAGCATAGGAATGTACGGTAGCATGTTCCGGAAACTCCGGATTTTGTGGAAGATATGCGATTTTCAAACTATTCTGCCGGATAATCTGACCTTCATCCGGCTCTTCCACCCTGGCAATCATTTTTAACAAGGTACTTTTTCCAGTTCCATTGATACCAAGAATACCGATTTTATCTCCCTGATGCACTCCAAAAGACGCATCCTGAAAAATCGTTTTATCTCCGTAAATCTTGCTGATGTGTTCTATATTAATGATATTCATAAGAAAACAATCCTTTCCCTTTTACCATTTATGGACTGCAAAAACACTCCAATCACATCTTATAAGATTTTTCATGGCACGTCAATATTTCTACTGGTTTCTGCTCTTTACAATCTTCAATTCATATCCCAGTGCCCGAAGAATATTGCAAAAGGTTTTTAAAGAAGGACTATTTTCTTTTCTTTCAATTCGCGAAATAACCTGCTGCTTATTACCTGTAAGTAATGCCAACTGACTTTGTGTCAATTTTCCTTCTTTTCTCAAAGCAATCATCTCACCTATCAATCTATATTCTTCTCTATTTTCTTCCCAGGCTTTTTCAAATTGTTTCGATTCCTTTTTTCTATTTTCAATCTCATTTTGTATGTTTACTTCAGCAAATGGCATACCCTTTCCTCCGGTTAAATAAAAGTTCTTCCCAGCAGACTTCCCAGCTCTTTTGCACGCTTTATCACTATCTTTTTATCCTTTTTCTCTGTCTGATTTTTTTGCTTTTTTATTGTACAACTTATTTGATGTATTTACAACCCATTTTCTATAAATTAAGAATTGCCAACATCACACAAACATGCTATTTTATTAACATATGCAAAAAATTTTTATTGGAGGATTTTTACTTATGATAGCATCTGTATTTTTTCTAATCCTTGGATTTTTATTGCTGGTCAAGGGCGCAGATTTGTTTGTAGATGGTGCTTCTTCCATTGCCAAACGTCTCAGGATTCCTTCCCTTATTATTGGACTTACCATTGTGGCTTTTGGAACCAGCGCACCGGAGCTGGCAGTAAGTGTAACCGCAGCTTTAAAGGGCAGCAATGATATTGCTCTTGGAAATGTAGTTGGTTCTAATATCTTTAATCTTCTGGTGGTAATTGGTGTCAGTGCCATGATTTGCCCTCTGGCAGTGGAAAAAAGCATGATTAAAAAAGATTATCCCCTGTCTATTGGAGCTACGCTTCTTCTGGGGCTTCTTGTTATGGACCAGTTCCTTGGAAAAAAAGACGCTATGTCACTTAGCAGATTAGATGGAATTATCCTTCTGGCTGGTTTTGCTTTGTTCATGTACTTGACCATCCGGGAAGGGCTTGCCAAACGAAAAGAGCAGCTGCAATCCCAGGAAGAGGAAATTCCTGTAAAATACAGTCTCCCAGTGAGTATACTGTTGTCTGTGGCAGGACTTTTAGGCATTATTTTCGGCGGTGATATGACTGTAAACAGTGCAAAAGAAATTGCAAGAGCCTTTGGACTTAGTGAAGCGCTTATTGGTCTTACCATTGTGGCCATTGGTACTTCCCTTCCTGAACTGGTAACCTCTGTGGTGGCTTCCAAAAAAGGTGAGAGCGACATTGCTCTTGGAAATGCTGTGGGATCCAACCTGTTTAACATTCTTTTCATTCTTGGTGTATCCAGTACTATTCTTCCTATGAGCGTAAGTCCTACTTACTTATATGATATTGGATTCTTACTGGTTGTGTCACTCCTGGTATTTATTCCCGTTGCTGCCAAACAAAAAATCAGCCGCGGTACAGGAGCTGCCATGACGGGGGCTTATATTCTGTATACCATTTATCTGATTATGCGATAACATCTGCAGAAATCAAAATCCGAAAGTCAGATTCTTTCCTGAATCCAGCGACTTTCGGATTTCCTTTTTTACTATCTTCTTATTTTTCCACTACAAAACTCTCATAAGGACGAAGCGCCATGATTTTTTCCAATGGCCTTGTCTCATAATTACTGATTAAATAGTCTGCATTTCTAAATTCCTTCGGGATTTCCATTTCTACTTCTGTTTCAGAGAAATTACATACCACCAGAAGTTTTTCTTCACCTAATGTCCTGGTATATGCATAGATTTCTTTTGAATCCGGTAAAAGCAAATCATAGGAACCATATACAATAATTTCTTTTTCTTTCCGAAGCTGAATCAATTTCTGATAATAATAGAAAATAGAATCTGGATTCTCCAGCTCTGCTTTTACATTAATTTCTTTATAATTTGGATTTACCATAATCCATGGTGTTCCTGTTGTAAAACCTGCGTTTTCACTGTCATCCCACTGGAATGGTGTTCTGGCATTATCCCGGCTCTTATATCTTAAATAGCCCATCATTTCTTCTGAAGTAAATACCTCCTGTTCCTCCACCAGTTCATGATAAGCATTGATGCTGTCCAAATCCCGGAAATCTTCCACCGAAGTAAAGGGTACGTTGGTCATGCCCAACTCCTGCCCCTGATATACATAAGGTGTTCCCTGCATCATATGCAGACAGGTTGCCAGCATTTTAGCAGATACATCGTGATATTCCCTGCTGTCATTTCCAAATCTGGAAACTGAGCGCGGCTGATCATGATTTTCCCAAAACAGACTGTTCCAGGCAATATCTTCCAGACCTTTCTGCCATTTTGTAAGGATTTCTTTTAAATCTCTTAAATCCATTTTTTTATCTGTCCACTTATTTGTGCCATCTGCATCCACATCCATGTGTTCAAACTGGAACACCATGTTCAATTCTTTTTCATCACTTCTGGCGTATTTTTTCGCTTCTTCCAAAGTAACGCCAGAGCATTCTCCTACGGTAATGGTATCTGCATTGTTCAGCACTTTCTCTCTCATTTCCTGAAGATACTCATGGACATGAGGACCATTGGCAGGTTCATTAAAGCTGGCATAACCATTAATACCAACCGGACCGTCCGGTAAATCCGGTTTCTTGGAAATCAGGCTGATAACGTCCATACGGAAGCCATCCACACCTTTGTCCAGCCACCAGTTCATCATGTCAAAAACTTCCTGGCGCACCTTAGGATTGTCCCAGTTCAAATCCGGCTGTTTCTTAGAAAACAGATGGAGATAATACATATCTGTCTTTTCGTCGTATTTCCATGCCGGGCCTGAGAAACAGGATCCCCAGTTATTTGGTTCTTTTCCATCTTTTCCGGGTCTCCAGATATAATAATCCCGGTATGGATTATCTACGGATTTCTGACTTTCTATAAACCACGGATGTTCATCTGAGGTATGATTTACTACTAAATCCATCACCAGTTTGATACCATGCTCATGAGCTGCTGTAAGCATCCGGTCAAAATCCTCCATGGTGCCAAACTCATCCATAATTGCCTGGTAATTGCTGATGTCATAACCATTGTCATCATTGGGGGATTTATAAACCGGGGACAGCCACAGCACATTAATGCCAAGCTTTTGAAGATAATCCATCTTTTCTGTAATTCCGTTTAAATCCCCGATTCCATCTCCATTGCTGTCCTTGAAGCTTCTGGGATAAATCTGATAAACAATACTTTCTTTCCACCATCTTTTTTCCATTGCTACATTCTCCTTTTGGAACAATTTTCTCACATATTTTGCTGTTTTTATCATAGCTTATCCCCGGAGAAATGTCTTACGCTTTTGAGGCTAAAAACTACGCTTTTCTGACTTTCCTAGAAAGTCAGCTTTTCCAAAATCCTCACAATCTCCTCCCCACTGTTCCCCGAAACCGTCTCCTTCTGCGCCTTTTTCATAGCCTCCACTTTTTCCGGATTTTGAAGCAGCGCTCTTCCTTGTTCTACCTGTGCTTCTACAGTTCGTGGCGCAATGGACATGCCATGGCGGACAAAAAATCTCCTGTTTGCAGATTCACATCCAGGTATGGGCGCTGTGTGTACCATAGGAATCTGGGACACAGCAGCTTCTGTAGAGGTCAGCCCCCCTGGCTTTGTATACACCATATCACACGCCTTCATATACACCTCCATTTGCCTGGTCTGCCCCACCAGAACGATACATTCCTGCTCTTTGTATTTCTTCTTCATTTTCTGGAACATTTTCTTATTATTTCCACAAACTACTATAAATACCTCTCCTTCCTGTCTGGTTTTCAGAAACTGGCCGGTGAGTTTTTCCAAATCTCCTGCTCCCATGCTGCCTCCAATGACCAGATACACCGTCGCGTCCACGGGAAGATGCAAATATTCCCTGGCCTTTTTCTTATCTGCCTTTCTGGAAAAGCGGCTGCTTACCGGTATGCCTGCAGGTATCAGTTTTTCCTCTGGAATCCCTCTTTTTACACAGGCCTTTACCATTTCCTCATGTGCTACAATGTAAGCGTCACACCTGGTCTCCTCCCAAAAGGGAATACAGGTATAGTCTGTCATCACTGCTATCATAGGAGGCAGTTCTGTTCCCTGCCGTTTCATATAAGTCAGGGTTTCAGATGGATAGAGATGTGGCATCAGAATCCCATCAAACTTTTCCTCTTCCAAATAAGGTCCCAGATATTTACTCATCTTCGCATTTATATAATATACAGGAGATTTCCTCATAATTCTGCTGGCAGCCATACCAATCTGATACACAGCCCCGAACACATGAGGCATTTTTTTCACAGTATTCACATAAACACCGCCTACCGTATCCGAAACCTTTTGTCCTGCCAGCGTTAAATAATCAAACATCACAGCTTCATGTCCATGAGCTTCCAGGGCTTCCTTCATGGCAAAGCCGGCAGCATCATGCCCTCCTCCTGTTTTACAGGATAATATTAAAACCTTCATATATTAATTTCTCCTAAAACCGAAACGTATCTTTTTCTCTTTGTTCTTTTTCAAATCTTCTCTGTGCTTATCCAGTACAACAAAGGAAATCAGACAATTTCCCACTGTCACAGCCAGATTCAGCTTAAAGCAAATGCCGCTTAGTAACCAGCACAGATAAGTAACTGCAGTGCGGAAACTATGGGGATCAATAATAATAACCAGCGTAAACAGCAGATACCAGAAAATCAAAAGCCACAGATCTGTAAACATAGGGTACAAGCCTAACAAAACGCCAAAAGAAACCGCAATCCCCTTGCCCCCTTTTCTCCGTCCACCCAGAAATGGAAACGCATGTCCCAGCACCGGAGCTGCCATCACCAGGGAAAAAGCCATATGCTCTGTTCCGATTTCCCTGGCAGCCAGATAAACCGGTACCATACCCTTTAAAAGATCACATAAAAGCACCACAAGCCCACAGGAGGCACCTCCATAAAAGAAGGCATTGGCTGTACCCGGATTTCCATCACTGCTGAGGCTTCGCACATCAATGCCACGCAGCACCTTGGGAACCACGTAACCAAACATCACGCTGCCCGAAACATACCCCAATACAATATAAAACATTGCCTGCATCAGCATTTTCTCATCCTCCAGAATTCAGGAATATATAAAAGCAACGTAACTGCCATAATCACCATTTCTGAATAAACAAGGAAATTCACTGTCTTTATGGAAATTCCAGGCAGCAGCACCAGCATACACAGCACCAGAAACAACGTTGCTGTACAGACTTTGCCAAACCACTTAGCTCCATCCAGTTTCTTTCCTCTTCTCAGATTAATCAGGCCCATCACTGCCATAAATCCTTCTTTTACCAGCATCAGCAAAACCAGATACCGCATGGAGGTATAGCGCACAGCCAGACAAAGAGCAATGGCTGCATGGGTGAGCTTATCTGCAAAAGGGTCTAAAAATTTGCCAAACTCTGTAATCATATTAAATTTTCTTGCTACTTTTCCATCCAGTAAATCCGTAATGGTAGATACTGCCACAATGGCTGCTGCAACATAATAATCCTTCATGGTATCTGCCTGAAGATACACCACACAGAAAACCGGTATCAGTAAAATCCTGAAATATCCCATGCAATTAGGAATGGAAAACAGCTCCTCTTTTTTTATTTTGTTCATGTTATTCCCTTCTTTCTCTTTTGTCTGTCATTGTCACTGCTCCTGCCCTGATAAAATTCCCATGGCAGCCTCTTCTTCAAACTGTCTGGAATACAGCTCATAATAATAGCCCTTTGCCTGAAGCAATTCCTTATGGGTTCCCTGCTCAATGATTTTCCCGTCCTTTACCACCAGAATCACATCTGCTCTTCGTATGGTAGACAATCTGTGAGCAATTACAAAAGAAGTATGCCCTTTCAGCAAATGGTCTGTAGCCTGCTGGATTAGCTGCTCTGTCTGGGTATCAATGGAAGAGGTTGCCTCATCCAGCACAAAAATCCTTGGGTTTGCCAGAATCGCCCTTGCAAAAGAAATCAACTGTTTTTCTCCTGTAGAAAGTCTTCCTCCGCTCTCTCCCACATCACTTTCATATCCCTGCTCCAGTTTCTCTGCCACCACATCTGCAGAAACCTGTTTTGCAGCTTCCCTTACTTCCTCATCCGTAGCATCCAGTCTGCCATAACGAATGTTATCATACAAGGTTCCGGAAAACAAATGAGGATTTTGAAGGACATAGCCAATCTGACTGTGAAGCCAGAGCTGGGAGCGCAGGCGGTAATCCTTTCCATCAATGAGAATTCTTCCCCTGGTGGGTTCAAAAAATCTGCCCAACAGATTTACCAGGGTTGATTTTCCCGCTCCTGTCTCTCCTACAATAGCCACATTAGTCCCTGCAGGCACATGGAGATTAAAATGTTCCAACACATACTCTTTTCCATCCGGATACCGAAAAGAAACGTCTTCAAAGGTAATATCTCCCTGGATTTCTTCCCAGTTTTCCTTTTTGGGATGAAACATATCCCCGTATTTTTCCTCCACCTCAGGACTGTCACAGACATTAGGTTCCTGCTCCAGCAAATCTGTAACACGCTCAATATTAGCCTGGCAGGAAATCAAATCCGCCAGAAGTCTTGCAAGCTGCTGAATAGGTTCAAAAATCACCACTGCATAAGAAATAAAAACCGAAAGGGTGCCAAGCTGCAAAAGTTCTTCCTGTACCATATGTCCGCCCCGTTCCAGTACAATGGCACAGGCAATGGAGCTAAAAAGCAAAATCGTAGGAATATAAATTGCATTTAACCTTGCCGAATGTATGGCAGCCTGATGCATCTTTTTTGTAATCTTGAAGAAATTGTTCTGATTGTCCTCTTCTACTACCATACTTTTGGAAGTTCTCACTCCTGTGATTCCTTCATTGTAAGCATTAGTAATCTGAGAATTGATTTTCCGCACTTTCCGGTTCCAATGGAGAATCTTGTTCTGGAAATATACAGTAAGCAGAGCAATACAGGGCACAATCATCATAATAATCAGTGCCAGCTTCCAATTCAGCAAAAGCATAATACCAAATACACTGACCACATAAACAAAAGCCCAGAACATATCCACCAGTCCCCATGCAGTCATCCCGGCTATCTTTAGCGTATCACTCATGACCCTGGCATGTATGTACCCCACTGGCGTTGTGTTATAGTAGGAAAAGGATAAGGTCTGAAGATGTTCAAACTGCGCCCATTTTAAATCCTTTCCCACGCACATCTCAATGGTGGTTGCCGCATGAACGGAAACATAGACAAATACTGTCTGCAGCACAATCAGTCCAATATACACCCCTGCAAAGATAGGAATTCCATCCAAAGTATCCGGCACAATAAAATGGTCAATGGCGTAGCTTTGAAACAGTGGCACCAGCACATCAATACCGGCCAGCAGTAAGTTTAAGCCTATGGTAATCACAAAATATTTTTTATATGGTTTAAAAAAGGGCAACATTTTCGCCCAGACCTGAAAGCTAAAGGGTTTCTTATATTCCTGTTCTTCGTATGCTGCCATCTCTTATCCCTCCACCTGCATCCGGTCATCCTGACTCATCTGAATCTCATAGACCTGTCTGTAAATTCCATTTCCACGAATCAGCTCTTCGTGAGTTCCTCTCTCCTGAATCTTCCCCTGATGTAACACCAGAATCTCATCTGCGCTCATCAGTGTTGTAATCCGGTGAGAAATCAAAATCACCGTAGTGTCCTTACAATTTTCCAACAGCGCTTTTCGGATCTTCGCATCTGTCTGGGAGTCCACTGCAGAAAGAGAATCGTCAAAAATCATAATGGGAGTCTTCTGAAGAAGCATTCTGGCAATGGCCACGCGCTGCCTCTGACCGCCTGATAAAGTAACGCCCCGCTCTCCCACCAGAGTGTCATAACCATCCGGGAAATTCATAATGGTTTCATCCACACAGGCAATTTTTGCTGCCTGCCGAATTTCCTCCATAGTTGCATCTGGTCTTGCCGCCGCAATATTTTCCCTGATGGTACGGGAATAGAGAAAGGGTTCCTGCAGTACCACTCCCACGTTTTTACGCAGCCATTCCAGGGGAATTTCCTGTATATTCTTTCCTCCAAGTGTGATACTTCCCTCTCCCTCTTTTAATTCATACAAACGGTTTAAAAGCTGAATCAGAGTAGACTTCCCGCTTCCTGTACCGCCCAGAATCCCCAGTGTCTTTCCTTTTGGAAGCACAAAATCAATATCCGAAAGCACCGGCTGTTCTTCCTCATAGGCAAAATTCACATGAGAAAAACAAAGGTCAAAGTCTTCTGATTTTTCCTTCCTCTCCTCACCATAGGCTTCCTCTTCCCCACGAATAATATAGTCCACACGTTCAAAGGAGACTCCCGCCTTACTCATATCCGAAAGAATACGTCCCAGTCCTCTGATTGGCCATACCAGAGTGGTATTATAGGAAGCAAAAGCAATAAATTCTCCTACGGTAATGTTACCCTGCACCGCTTCCATGGCTCCCAGTACAATGACTGCTACCACCTGAAGTCCTGTAATCAGGTCTCCCATTCCCCAGTAAAGGCCGGACAAGGTTCCCAGGCGAATCCAGAGGTTTGCAAACCGGTCATTCTTTTCCTGAAACCGCTCCATCTCAAACTTTTCCCGTCCAAAGGCACGCACCACCCGGACACCGGTGGCATTTTCCTGGACCACAGTAGAAAGCGCTCCCTCCGCTTCATCTGCCTCTGTGAATCTTCTGGCAATTAACCGGTAAAAAATACCGGAATACGCAGCTACCACAGGAACAAACAGCAATACCACCAGCGACAGTTTCAAATTCATGGAAACCATCATAGAAAAAGACACTGCCACTAAAAATACAGTACGGAACACTTCCAAAAGCTGGGTTACCACAAAGTTTCGGATAACCTCCACATCCGAAGTACAGCGCTGGATAATATCCCCTGTCTGATGTTTGTCATGCCATTTCATAGGCATTTTCTGTACATGGGTAAACAAGGCATCCCTCATGTTTTTCGCAAAATTCTCTCCCGCCATGGCAGTATTGATTCTGCTCACAAACAATGCTGCCCCGGACAACAATGCTACTCCTACCAGAATCAGCGCCATAATCCAGAGATTTTCCTCCAGATATAGATACCCATTTCCTTCTAATACAGAATCCACAGTGAAGCGAAATATCTGAGGTGTCAAAGAATTCAAAGCCGTAGTCACCAAAGATGCCAGCACTGCAAAAAAGAAATATTTCTTTGCGCCTTGAAAATAGCGCAAAATTAATTGAATCCTTCGTTTCATGTTTTTCTTCTGTTCATCCCCCTCTTTTATTTTCATGTAGTCTATTATACAATACAATCCTCCATATGGAAACATGAAAAAGAAGATACTGCCGCACCAAGGGCATACTAAGTGCAACAGTATCTTCTTTAATTAAGCTTTATTTCCTTCTCCAAAAACGTATCCTGCAGCTTCACCCCAGTCTCATTGAGCATGGCAATTAAAAGCCCGTATTCAAAGTCTTTCACCGGGCGCCGCTCTTCCAGCAAAATTCCCATAACCCCTTTCACCTCTTCCGTTGACTGAACGGGAAGATACATGGCATTTGCATCTGGCAGAGTGTGGGTGCAGGTTCCGGCTCTGTGACGGTTGGACGCTGCCCACTGAGCCACTGCCCGCTCTTTTCCATTTACATTTTCTTTCAATTCTGGAAGCCCCATACCCTTTCTTGGAAACAGCATTGGTTCTTCCAGATTTCCTTTTTTATCCACCGGATAAATGATAATGGAAAGATTTAGTAACTTTCCTACCTGAGCTGCCACCTGTTTCCACACCTCTTCCCTGGTGCGGCAGCGCCTGAGTTTCCTGCTGTTCTCCAGCAAAATTTCCGTCCGGTATGCTTTTTTTGCACTTTCTCTTGTCTGAGCCTTTAACTGCCTGGTCATGGATGCCATAAAAAATCCTACTGCAAACAGCATAGCAAAGGTAACCGGGGAGCCTTTGTCATAAGCCTTTAAGCTAAAATAAGGCTCTGTGAAGAAAAAATTAAAGGAAAGCACACTAATCAAGGCAGAATACAGGGCATAAATTTTTTTGTCTGCCACATAGGAAGACAACAGCACACCAACCATGTATACCATAATCAGATTTGCTTCTGAAAGCCGGAACCATTGAAATATATAAGCCGCCATGGTACTAAGCGCCATAATGGCAGTGATTTCTCCAAGCTCCAGTAAAACCATTTTACCGGATTCCTCTTTTTTTTCACTGGATTTTCCCTTTTCCCGATACTCTTTTGTATGTTTCATATCCGGAATAATGTACACATCAATATTGGGCGCCCGGTAAGTAAGCTGTTCCAGCACTTCAGAACGACTTTTTCCAAACATCCACTGTTTTCTGCTGCGCCCCATTACGATTTTTGAGATATTTCCCACAATGGCATACTCTACAATCTGATAAGCAATATCCGTGCCATACACGGTAACAATGTCCGCCCCTAAGGCTCTTGCCAGATCCATATGATTTTTCACAGCAGCCTTGTTTTTTTCATCTGCTTCCTGCATTTTTGGCGTTTCCACATAAATTCCGGTAAAGCTGGCATGAAAAGCATAAGCAAGGCGTGAAGCTGTGCGGATTACCTTGGCATTGGAAGGGGATGGGGAGATACACACCAGAACATGTTCACCTGTATGATAATCCATTTCACCCAGGGCATTTCGTTCCTCTTCTGCAATGCGGTTTACCCTGTCTGCAGTTCTTCTAAGCGTAATCTCCCTAAGAGCAACCAGCTTTTCCCTGCGGAAAAAATTTTCCAACGCCCGCTCTGCCTGTAAAGTCCCATAGATTTTTCCCTCTTTCATCCGTTCAATGAGTTCTTCGGGTTCAATATCTATGACCTCCACCTGGTCTGCATGGTCAAAGACCTTGTCCGGAACCCGTTCCCGCACCTCAATATGGGTAACGTTTCCCACAATATCATTGAGGCTTTCTAAATGTTGGATATTCATGGTTGTATACACGTCAATACCAGCACGCAAAAGTTCTTTTACGTCCTGGTATCTCTTTTCATTGCGGCAGCCTTTCACATTGGTATGCGCCAGCTCATCCACCAAAATTAATCTGGGATTCCGCTTCAAGGCTGCGTCTAAATCAAATTCCCGCAGTTTTACCCCTTTGTATGCAATTTCCATGGGAGCAATGGTTTCCAGTCCCTTTACCAGCGCCTGGGTATCTGGTCTTGCATGGGGTTCCACATATCCTGCCACCACGTCAATATGGTGTTTCTTGGCCTCATGAGCAGCCTTTAGCATGGCATAGGTTTTGCCGGAGCCTGCTGCATAGCCCAGGAAGATTTTTAATTTTCCCCTGGATTTCTTCAGCTTCTCTTCTTCCTCAAACTGAAGTCTGCGAAGAAGCTGACTGGAATCCGGTCTTTCATATTCTTCTTTTTCCATAGACCCTCTACTCTAAAATTCCCATAGCATTGGCAATGGCCAGATTGCACTTTAACACATTGACTCTTTCCTCACCGAAGATTCCAAGTACCTTGTGTTCTGTATTTTCTTCCACAATCTCAGTCACTTCTTCCTCAGATAATCCTGCATTTTCTGCTACATAAGGAATCTGTATCTTAGCTGCCTTTGGTGTGATATGTGGATCCAGACCGGAACCGGAAGCTGTCAGAAGGTCTGAAGGAATATCCTCTGCCGCAAGTCCCGGATGTTCTTCCAGAAAAGCATCCAAATCTTCCTGGATTCTCTTTTTAAGCTCTGGATTGGAGTTTCCGTAGTTATAAGAACCGGAAGAAACACCGCCATATTCCCCGTTTTCCAGTTCTTCCTCTGTATAATTATTATAATTTACCGAAGATGGTCTGCCCTGGAAATAATAGTTCTCTGTAAACTCCTGTCCCACCAGGGCAGAGCCCACTGCTTCTTCATAATCTACAGTGGGATTTCCCTCTTTATCAATGAGATTTCCATTTGCCTTTTCTTTCATGGTAAGCTGGCTGACTCCGGTAAGAGCCAGTGGATAAACAAAAGAGCAAAGCAACATCATAGCCACACAAAACACAAGAGCTTTTCCTGCCATTTTTCCAAAATTTTTCATGAACCTGTTCCTCCTACATTCCTATCAGCGCCAGCAGCGGAGCTACCAGTAAATCAATGATTTTAATTCCTACAAAGGGAACAATAATACCGCCCAAACCAAAGATTCCCATGTTTCTAAGCAGCATTTTCTCAGCCTTCATTGGTCTGTATTTTACACCTTTCATGGCAATTGGAATCAGGCCGGGTATAATAATGGCATTGAAAATCAACGCAGATAAAATAGCGCTTGCCGGTGTTGCCAGATGCATAATATTCAAGATCTGCATCTGCGGCAATACCATGGTAAACATGGCGGGAATAATGGCAAAGTATTTGGCAATGTCATTGGCAATGCTAAAGGTGGTAAGGGAACCTCTGGTAATCAGAAGCTGTTTTCCGATTTCTACCACTTCCAGAATCTTGGTAGGGTCTGAATCCAAATCTACCATATTGGCTGCTTCCTTGGCTGCCTGAGTACCGGAGTTCATAGCCAGACCTACATCTGCCTGAGCCAGAGCCGGAGCATCGTTGGTTCCGTCTCCTGTCATGGCTACCAGTTTTCCCTCTGCCTGTTCTTTCTTAATGGCAGTAATCTTATCTTCCGGTCTGCATTCTGCAATAAATCCGTCTACTCCAGCTTCTTTTGCAATGGTAGCTGCTGTTAATGGATTATCTCCTGTACACATAATGGTTTTAATACCAATTTCACGCAGTCTTTCAAAACGTTCTGACAATCCAGGTTTTACGGTATCCTTGAGGTAAATCACACCCAGAATCTTCTCATTGACACACACCACCAGAGGAGTTCCTCCCAGATTGGAAATATTGGTTACTATCTCCTGTAAATCCGCCGGAATGCTGCCTCCACGTTCTTTTGCAAAGGTTTTCATGGCATCAAAAGCGCCTTTTCTTACTACCGTGCCATCCTGTAAATCTACACCACTCATTTTACTCTGGGCTGTAAATTCTACAAAACGCATTTGCTCTGCAACATGTTCATCCAGCACACATCCCATTTGTCTTCCCAGGTCTACCGTAGACTTTCCTTCCGGTGTGGCATCCATAAGAGAACACATGACGCTATAATCAATTAAATCTTCCTTTGCAACACCTTTCACCGGGTAAAACTCAGCGGCCAAACGGTTTCCATAAGTAATGGTTCCTGTCTTATCCAGAATCATAGTATCCACATCACCACAGGCCTCTACTGCTTTACCGGACATGGCAATCACATTAAATCTGGTAACACGGTCCATACCGGCAATACCAATGGCTGACAGCAGACCGCCAATGGTAGTAGGAATCAGACATACCATCAGGGCAATGGCCCAGGAAATGGGAATTTCCACACCCAGATAAGAAGCAAAGGGATACAAGGTTACCACTACAATCAGGAAAATCAAAGTAAGCACAATCAGCAGGGTATTTAATGCAATTTCATTTGGGGTTTTCTGTCTGGAAGCGCCCTCTACCATGGAAATCATTTTATCCAGGAAGGATTTTCCGGGCTCTGCCATAATTTTAATTTTTAACCAGTCAGATACTACCGTAGTACCTCCTGTAACAGAAGAGAAATCGCCCCCAGCCTCTCTGGTCACTGGCGCAGACTCACCGGTAATAGCAGATTCATCTACCGATGCAATTCCCTCTACCACTTCTCCGTCGTTTGGAATCAGTTCTCCTGCTTTTACCAGAACCAGGTCACCTTTTTTTAACTCTGAAGCATTCACCATCTGTTCTGTGCCATCCGGCAGAAGTTTTCTTGCCCTGGTATCCTGCTTGGTCTTTTTAAGGGAAGCTGCCTGGGCTTTTCCCCTTCCTTCTGCAACGGATTCTGCAAAATTTGCAAATAATACCGTTACAAATAAAATGGCAGCCACAATTCCATTGTAAATCCGGTACTGCTCACTTCCACCAAATAAAGTTGGTACAAAAGTCAGCGCCAGGGTAATCAAAAAACCAATTTCTACTACAAACATTACCGGATTTTTAACCATATAGCGCGGATCCAGTTTCTGAAAGGAACCTATCACAGATGATTTCAAAATATCCTTGGTAATAAATTTTGTCCTGTTATTTTTAGCCATTTCTTTCTCTCCTTTCACTGTGCCTTACATCCAGATTGACAGATGTTCTGCAATCGGTCCCAGAGCCAAAGCCGGGAAGAAGGTCAAAGCAGCGAAAATATATACAATAAATACAAGAATAATCATAAAGGTTACATTATCGGTCCGAAGGGTACCCACAGATTCATTGACTTTCTTCTTAGCCAGCATAGAGCCTGCAATGGCAAGCTGTGCAATAATTGCAATATATCTTCCGAAAAACATTGCCAGACCGGCGGTTACATTCCAAAACGCGGTATTATCTGCCAGTCCCTCAAATCCGGAACCATTATTTGCCGCAGAAGATGCATATTCATACAAAACCTGGGTCAGTCCATGAAATCCTGGGTTGGTAATTCCTTCTAACCCTGCCGGAACTGCCACTGCCAGCGCTGAGAAGCCCAGAATCAAAAGGGGATGAATCAGAATGCAAAGAGCAACCAGCTTCATTTCTTTTCCCTCTATTTTTTTATTCAAGTACTCCGGCGTGCGCCCTACCATCAATCCACAGATAAATACTGCCAGGATGACGTACATAATCATGTTCATCAATCCTACGCCTTTACCACCGAAAACGCAGTTGAGCATCATATGTAACAGAGGCACCAGACCACCTAGTGGCGTCAGGGTATCATGCATGTTATTTACCGTACCTGTGGTAAAAGAGGTGGTTACTGTGGTAAACAGCGCAGACTGTGGAATCCCAAACCGGACTTCCTTTCCTTCCATGCTTCCCTGGGTCTGATCCACGCCCATGTCCTGAATCACCGGATTTCCTGCAAGCTCTGAGTTGTAGCAAATCATAAGTCCGACCAGGAACAAAATAGCCATGGCTCCGAACACCACTGCTCCCTGTCGTCCGAAAATCAGCTTTTTACTTCCCACAGCAGCTTTCTCTGCCTGTTTTGCTTTCTTCTTATCATGGAGCATATGACCGAAGGTCACCACACAGGCTCCTGGCAAAAGCATCATGGAAATCATTTCTGCAATATTGGTAATCACAGTAGGATTTTCAAAAGGTGTGGTTGAGTTTGCCCCAAAGAATCCTCCTCCGTTGGTTCCCAGATGCTTAATGGATTCCAGCGCCGCTACCGGTCCTACTGCAATATCCTGTAAATTTCCTTCCAGTGTCTCAATAGTAAAATTTGCATGTAAAGTCTGTGGTGTTCCCTGGCTTACCAGAAGCAGGCCCACCAGAAAAGAAACCGGTATGAGGATTCTGGTTGTAATCCGCACCATATCTTCATAAAAGTTTCCAATCTTCTTACCTGCCAGCCCCCTGCAAAACGCCATACAGGCTGCATATCCTGTAGCTGCAGAAGTAAACATCATGAAAATAATCACACACATCTGAGCCGCATAGGACAGTCCGCTTTCTCCTGAATAATGCTGCAGGTTGGTATTGGTCATAAAACTGATAATAGTGTTAAAGGAAAGGGTTGGTTCCATATCTGATATCCCGTTGGGATTTAAAAACAACAAATCCTGTAATCTTAAAATCCCATATCCTACCAGCACCATGACCCCATTTACCAGAAGCAGGGTCAATGCGTATTTCTTCCATCCCATGTCTTCACCCTTGATTCCGCAAATCTTATAAAAAAAACGGTCAATGGGATTAAACACTTTATCTGCAAAAGTTTTTTGTTTTGTTGCAATATGGTACATATACTTTCCCATGGGAATGACCAGTATTACAAAAATTGCAAGCGTTAAAATAATCTGTAACATGTTTTCTCCTCCTAATGCTTCTCTTCCGGCTCACTTATAATTTTTCCGGGTTTATCAGGGCATACACCAGATAAATCCCCAGTCCGGCAATGATAACGCCTAAAGCAATCATATCCATCATGCTCCTATCCTCCTATTTTTCTTTTGGTTTTATCTGCCTGTCGCAAAAATCAGCGAATACTTTCATCAGGCCAAAGCAAACCAGCAATGTTCCAATCATTAATAAATCCATCATAATCTTTTCCTCCTTGCCTGGTTATTTTAGGTGATAAAAGATTAAATATGGATTAAGTTCTTAGAGGATGGTATTAAAACTTTATAAATTTGCAAAAAAATACAGGGACTGCTGTTTCACACAACAATCCCTGCATTCTATTTATGTTCTATTTCTCATCCAAAAAACTCCCGAATCTCTTTTTCCCATCCAACAAGAGACCCCTGCACCATAGGCGGCCTTCCTCCGCCTTTTCCCTGGAATTTTTCGTTCATCTGCTTCCCGGCTGCACAGATATCCTGTTCCAGGCTTCCCAGCACATACCGGTATCCAACAGTATCGTCTCCCACAAACACTCCGCAGATTCCATCGGTAAGTTTCATAGCGTCATTAACAAAGTTCCGCATGGCAATGGCGTCCATCTCTTCAGTAAACAACAGGACAGGAGCCTTTTTATTTTCCTTGCAGGTCTCTTTTGCTTCCTTCAGACACAATTCCACATATCTCTGCTGCAGTCGTTTTACCTTTTCCTTCTGTTCCTGAAGCTCCAGTTCCAGGCGATCCACAGCCTGAACCACCTGCTCCTGTTTTGCAGAAAGACGGTTGGAAATAGTTACCACACTTTCTTCTTTCTGGTTATAATCTGCCAAAGCCCAGAAGCCGCAGAGCATGGATACCCGCATACCGCCTTTGTAATGAATAGCCCCTACCAGTTTAATCATGCCCACGCTTCCAGTGTCCTTCACATGAGGCGCACAGCAGGCACAACTGTCATATCCCGGTATCTGCACAATACGCACCTGACCCTGAATTTCTATTTTACTTCTATAAGTAATCGTTTCTAATTCCTCTCTGGTTGGATACAACACCTGAACGGGAATATTTTCTGCTACCGCCTGGTTTGCCTCATATTCGATTTTACGAAGCTCCTCCTGTGTAAGTGGACCATCATAATCCATGGTAACCCCATCTTTTCCCAGGTGAAAGCCCACGTTATTGTAACCGAAATGCTTATTTACAATACCGGAAACAATGTGCTCTCCTGTATGCTGCTGCATTTTTGAAAAGCGCTCCTGAAAGTCCAGTTTTCCCATTACAGTTTCTCCTGGCTTTAAATATCCGCTGATGAAATGAACCACCACACCGTCCTGCTCCTGTACGTCTAACACCTGTACGGTTTCTTCTTTGCAGGTCAGGGTTCCTGTATCACTGCTCTGTCCTCCTCCTTCCGGAAAAAAGGCAGTTCTGTCAAGAACTGCCTCATACTTCGCCTCAGACGAATGTTCCACAGAAAGAGAGGTACAGGATAAAACCTTTGCACAAAATTCTGAAAGATAACTGTCCTGATAAAATAATTTTTCTGTCATGAGTCCTCTCCATATACTCTGATTACAGAAGAAATCTTATGTACTACATTCATGCTTTCAATAATCAGCATAGCGTCATTAAAGTTTCCTTCTTTTACTCTTGATGTTACAACTACAATCTCCGCTAAATCTTCCTGGCGGTGCTTATGTTTCTGAATCATCTGGGCAATGCTCACATTATTATTACCCAGTACGCTGGCAATGCTGGCAAGCACCCCTGGTCTGTCATCCACATGAAGCCGCATGAAAAATCTGCTCTCCATATCCTCCTGTTTCTTTACAGGAATTTCTTTATAGCAAGTGCAGCTGATACGCCCGGTACATTCAAAGAGAATATTTCTCACAATATCAAAAACATCTCCTACAATAGCGCTGGCTGTAGGCAGTTCTCCCGCACCTCTTCCATAAAACATAGCGTCATCCACAGCATCCCCGTGGACAAATACTGCATTAAAAGAATCGTTAACCGTAGCCAGTGGGTGCTTCTCAGAAACCAGCATGGGCTGTACACTGACTTCAATACCTGTTTCTGTATTTCTTGCCACACCAAGGAGTTTAATCACACAGTTCAGTTCCTTTGCATAACGGATATCCTTAGAAGAAATATGGGTAATTCCCTGGGTACTCACATCATCAAAGGTGACTCTGGAATTAAAGGCAATAGACGCCATAATTGCCATTTTTCGCCCTGCATCATAGCCCTGAATGTCTGCAGTGGGATCTGCCTCCGCATACCCCAGCTTCGTGGCAAGAGCCAGGGCATCTGCAAACTCCATGCCCTCCTGCTCCATTTTTGTAAGAATAAAGTTTGTAGTTCCATTTACAATTCCTACAACCTCTGATATATGATTTCCCGCCAGACACTGCTTTAAGGGGCGGATAATAGGAATCCCCCCTGCCACTGCTGCCTCAAATAAAAAGTCACAGTGATGAGCAGCCGCACAGTCCAGCAATTCCCCGCCATAGGAAGCCACCAGATCCTTGTTCGCAGTTACCACATGTTTACCTGCGGTAAGAGCTTCTGTAATATAAGTACGGGCAGGCTCAATGCCTCCCATAACCTCAATGACAATATCAATAGACTCATCCTCCATGATTTCCTGCCAGTCATTGGTTAAAAGCTCCGGTTCCTGAATTTTAGCCGCCGCTTTTTTCAGATTCCGCACTAAGATTTTTTTCAGTTCCACCACAGCCCCGATTTTCTGTTCCATCTCCTGGGTCTGCTGTTTTAATACCTTGTACACTCCGGTTCCCACAGTTCCAAGTCCCAGAAGTGCTGCATGTAATACTCGTTTACTCATTCTTCTCCTTCACCTTTTCCACATCCACTCGCTCTACATAGCCCTTTTTCATTCTGTTACTGCGTTTTATGGCTTTACTCCATCCTCCCACTTTATTATACACCCAGAAAGAATGGGACAGAACCGTCTTGGCTTTTCCAATTTTATCCTTTGCAGTACCACCATAGATACTGCCTCCGCATTCCATCTTTGTTCCTTTCATAATGTGCATAATCAAATCAGATTCACAGGTCACATCATCCGGTATCTCTGTGTAAGCCATGCCAATGCAATCTGCCCTGTGGGCGTCACTGCCACCTGTTCCGGGAAGGTCATATTTCTCTGCAATAGCAAGAGCTTTATCATTCACCGACTGTGGTTCACAGGCATTAAATACTTCCATGAAATCAAATTCCCGGATAATGTCCGGATTTCTCTGATAAGCCTTTGCATTCATAAAGCTCATAAACTTTTCCCCGCAGGGATGTGCCGGTCCCAAAATTCCACCATAGTTATGAACAATGGGAATCAACATCTGCAAAGGCATTCCCCGAAGTTCCAAAAGTCTCAGTTTAATATTTTCCGGCATAATCACAATCATATGCCCTGCATCCAGAGTATCGTACTCAATGCCCTTTAAAACCAAGAAATCCTGATATTTATCCCCTTTGATATTCCGCTTCCACTGACGATATCCGCCATAGGAATCATGATCTGTTACCAGCATCCCGCCAAATCCCTGATTCCGCAGCATACGGATATATTCTTCAATAGGAACTTTTCCATCAATAGAGCCTTCTTTTGTATGGCAATGCATGTCAATCTTCATGACAACATCTCCTTTCACGAACTTCTGTCATAGACCAAATCTTTGCCTCATAGCCCCGATTTTTTCTTTCGGAAGAACCAGATTAAATCCCTGGGGATTCACAGCCACACCTTTTGCTACAGGAATAATCACCTTTTCCAGGTTCTCAAAATTCACCAGCATTCCTGTAAATTTCTTTTCTTTATTAAATTTCCGAAACTCTTCTGCATCTGAAAAGATTGGCTGGTAAATATCCCCATTCTGGGTCTTAATATAAGGAACCTGAACATTTTTGGGATCCTGTCCCTCCTCTGGTTTATTCACTGCCACCAGATACCGGCTTTTAACCAGATTTGCTGCTGTCTCATCTTCCAGTTCCCTGAGATTTTCTTTTTCTTCCATTTCCACGCCACGTCTTAACTCCTGCATAAAGTAAATACCGGAAAGCTGCAACTGTGGATTCAGAAGAGGACGTTTCTCTTCCGGCAGACTGGAAAAGTCAGGTTTTTTCACCACTTCCTCTAACTCCAGTTCTGTTTTTTTCTCCTTTTCATAGTAAACAATACTATTGACTCCAAGGGTGTACAGCACTGTGTAAAAACTAAGGAAACTCTGATTATCCACCCTGATAGCTGCAACAGGATTTTTCTTCTCTGTTAAAGGCTTCACGGTCTCTTCCAGCATTTCCTTTTCTTCAAAAATCCAAACCTGGTCATTAAAAGTTTCCGGATCGCAAATCACAAATGGAAGCCTGGTGGCTCTAGAGAGAACCGTAAATACCTCTTTCTGTGTCTGAATTTTCCGAATCAGTTCTATTCTTGCGTTGTCCATGTCAATTTTCTCCTATTGTGTTGTATTCTATGTATAGTATACACCTTTTTCTGATTTTTGTCCTCTTTTATTAGAAAAACAATACACTAAAAAAGGCTACTTTTCCTTCACAGTAATACTCCATGCCGCATTCTTTTGCCAGGGCGTCCACCTGGACACAGAAAGCGGAAAGACAGGAAGCTCTCTTTTGGGGAAATTTACAGGGATTTCCTTCTTTTTTTGCACAGGGGCTGCACAACTGGCAGGGGCCTGCCATAGCCGGAAGGTATTCTGGAATTTCTCCTTCCACTCCATGAATCAGCTTCCAGGTCATTTCATTATGGCGATGTTTAATCACCTTTGTCTCTGCATCATCCATAATATCCTTCACAGGAGTGATGGTCTGCAATACCAGGGCTTTGGAAAACCGCAAAGCTTTCTCCTTCAATGCTTCCGGTTCGCCGCAGGAAGGTGGACAGGAATAATTATTATCGTAGTTTCCACAATAATTCATTTCACAAAACTGGCGGAATCTGCTGTCAAAAATCAGATGATCCGTATCTATCACACATGCCTGGTCAAATCCACATGCAAGAGCCTGGTTTAATAATTTTTCTTTGGTCATAGGGTTACTTCCTTTCTGTTGTCTACAGTATTACAGATTCATTAAAAACATATTTTATATATACATCATACTACAAACTGTACATTTAAGCCATACCTTTAATAATCCTAAACATTTGAAATACCAGCATTATCCTCCCAGTAGGTGAATCACACACATTCCTATTTTCCAACCTACTTTTTCAAAGTCCAAATAGGTAGAAACAACAAATTAAGTCATCATCTTTTATGATTTCCACCTATTTCTATCTCCATTTTATAAGTGGAAATATCGCGTCTATAGCTTTTCACCTACTTCCGCAGACTCAAACATATTTCAAATACGAAAGCTGCCGCTTTCACGATTCATACTCATGAAAGCGGCAGCCGCATAAAGATATTCACTATTCTTTATTTACAAACCTCATCATACAGATTTCTTCCCTCAGAATCAATCACCACAATCACCGGAAGATTTTCTACTTCCAGCTTCCGAATGGCTTCTGTTCCCAGGTCTTCATAGGCAATGACTTCTGCCTTTTTGATACATTTGGAGAGTAACGCCCCTGCGCCGCCTACTGCTGCGAAGAACACAGCCCCGTTTCTCACAATGGCATCTGTGACTTCCTGTTTTCTCCTGCCTTTTCCAATCATGCCCGTAAGTCCTAAATCCAGCAGTCTTGGCGCATATTTATCCATGCGGCTGGCAGTGGTCGGACCTGCAGAACCAATGGGACGTCCTTCTCTTGCCGGTGTTGGTCCCATGTAATAAATCACATTACCTTCCAGTTCAATAGGAAGTTTTTCTCCTTTGTCCAATGTCTGGGACATTCTCAAATGTGCGGCGTCCCTCGCTGTATAAATAGTACCTGTAATATAAACATAATCCCCTGCTTTCAGGGTTTTTACCTCTTCTCGGTCCAGAGGTGCTTTGATATATCTGTCCATTCCTCTTTCCTCCCTGTTCTTTCGTGTACTAAATCGTTCTGACAATATGACGGTTTACATGGCAACAGATATTAATTGCCACAGGAAGTCCCGCAATATGGGTGGCATATGTGTTGATATTCACAGCCAGCGCTGTGGTATCTCCGCCTAAGCCTGCAGGTCCTAAACCAATTTCATTAATTTTTGCCAGCAACTCTTCTTCCAGTTCTTTTACATGAGGTAATTCGGAATGTTCCCCGATTTCTCTGGTCAGGGCTTTCTTTGCCAGAATAGCTGCCTTTTCAAAGGTTCCGCCGATTCCCACACCCACAACCACTGGGGGGCAGGCATTTGGTCCGGCTTCTTTTACTGCATTTACAATGGCTTCTTTCACACCTTCCACACCATCTGCTGGTTTCAGCATACAGATTTTACTCATATTTTCGCTTCCAAATCCTTTTGGCGCTACGGTGATTTCCACCTGGTCTCCCGGTACAATTTCATAATGAATAATCGCCGGTGTGTTATCTTTTGTATTGACTCTGAGAAGTGGGTCTCCTACTACAGATTTCCTAAGATACCCTTCTGCATAGCCCTGGCGTACCCCTTCGTTTACAGCATCTTCCACACTGCCGCCTTCAAAGTGCACGTCCTGCCCTACCTTTAGAAATACCACTGCCATACCAGTGTCCTGGCAGATAGGAATCATGTCCTTTCCTGCAATATCCAGGTTTTCCAGAAGCTGTCCCAGAATCTGTTTTGCCAGAGGTCTGGTTTCTTTTTCATGGGCATCTCTCATGGCCTTATCCATATCCGGAGCCAGGAAATGATTAGCCTGAATGCACATTTCTTTAATATTTTCTGTCAAAAGTTCTACGTTTACGCTGCGAACCATGGTTTTCTTCCTCCACTTTTCTGTTCTTACCTTGGGTGTTCTGCCAAATGTTTGCTTAAATCAATGCGGTTAAAGTCTCTGATATCCTCAGACTGGTGTTTTCCAAGCATTCCAATGAGCATATAATATCCGTTTCTTGGATCCTGGGGATAATCTTTTACTAATGTAAAATCTGTAATTTTCCCTGTACTGGAAATGTGCATTCTGGGTCCCAGACATTCCAGCACATAGTCGCCAATCTGAACATGATTTTCATCATAATAAGAAACCGGTAAATCCTTTTTCACCGCTTCTCTTACTTTTGCCTCCAGCTCATACAAATCCACATCCGGCTTCTGCTCAAATTCCAATACGAATCCATGACGTACATCTGAACGGGGACCATCCTGGGCATAGCCTTCTCCCATAAAATACACGCACAAATCTTCCAGTGTATGAGCTGCCTTCCGATAAATCACGGATTTGTGTACAATCTTGGCAATGTTCTCAGGAAGCGGGCCAAACATATTGGGTCTGGTAATAATAATTTCCTCCCCGATTCCCACCAGCAAATCTGCATTGCGGTTTAAAAATGGAAAAATCAGTTCAAAATGCTCCACAATTACAATCTTCCCGTGTTTTGCCGCATCCAGAATTGCCTCTGCCAGCACATGCATCTGAGTAAAAGCGGATTCAAAGCGGATATCCAGATGATAGGTATGAGGCGAAAAAGGATCCGCCATATCTTCATGGAGAAGAGGAAGGGGACGGATATTCACCCCTTCATCATCATTGGTAAGGTCAAGCCCCGGAAACATTCCTTTAATCAAAAGGCTCTTTCCAGCCCCCGCATCTCCGATAATTCCCACAATGTGGTCAAAGGGACTTAAATACATCTGGCTTAACTGCATACCCAGGTCTGCCATGCGGCGGTTTCCTCTGGGCGCAAAATAATAGCTGTACAGGTTTCCATCCTGCATTTGTCTTGAATATGCCATACTTTTTCCTTTTTATGTGCCAGAATAGCCAGAACTGCTTTCTCATAAGAGGAAAACAATTCTGGCATATCCTGTTTATCATTCTCTATTAGTTCTTTCTTGCTTTTCTAAGAGCCAGGATTCTCTCCATTTCATTGTAAACAATCATGTAGCCCTCGTCAACACCCATACCAGGTTTTGCAAGAATCTGATCCGGTTTTGTAGCCATCGCGCAGTTTACACAAACCTGTGCGGAACGGTCTGTTTCGTTACAGGTACCGCCCTGGTAAGCGCCAAAGCCTTTTTCCTTGCAGTACAGAACTGCTTCTACAATATTGTTGATTCCACCAAGGTCTGGTGTTTTAATCTGAGCCATGTGACCGGCTTTGTTATCTGCAAAGTATTTTACATCTTCCAGTGTATTACACCATTCATCTGCAACCAGCTCAACATCAATGCCTCTTCTGTCCACTTCTTCTCTAAGCCCCTTTAAGCAGAGCATCTGTTTTTCTCTTTCCTCTGCATCCATAGGGCCTTCGATTCTCAAATGGAATGGTTTTGCAGCTTCTTCCAGTTCTGCCAGATAATCTGCCATTGCAGGATAGTTGTCAACACCAAAAATGGCTCCAATGGTACCATATACGTCAATGTGGAACACTGGCATATAGTCTTCGCTGTGGCGCAGTTTAAGAACGCGGTCTCTTAACCAGCCAACATATTCTTTTAACAGTTCCCCATGCTCACCTAATTTTAATTTTACGTTGTTGATTAATGCGTGAGGCATAACTGCAGCGCCTTTTAAAATCATCTTGTCTGCATTATCATAACGGTTGTCACCAGACTGTGTAAATACTGGAATCGGCTCTTCTGAAACCGTTGTTCCATATTCATCTGCAACAACTTCGCACATCAGTCTCTTGCTGGATTTTGCAACAGCGTCCAGAATTGCCTGGCTCACACCATAGCGGATAGCTGTATGTAATCTCTTGCCATCCACCTGAATGGATTCCAGCATTTCACATAAACCTTTGAAGCTGTCAGCTTCTTTTCCAACTAATTCCGGTTTAATATATTTGTCAATAATCGGAATAAAATCCTCTGCCAGAAACAGCGGGTCACGTCCGCCTGCACCAGAATACTGAACAGCCGCACAATCACCCCATGCAATCTGTCCGTCTTCCAGAACTAACATAACAGAAATCGCTTCACCAGCCTGTCTTACAGACTTAAATCCTGGTGTTACTGTTTCTCCGAAATAAGCTGCCCCATCAGAAACAGCTCCCTTTTTAATAGCTCTCTGGTCATCAAAGAAAAATCCGGTTCTTGCTTTAGAACAAATAACATCTACTATTTTCATGGTTATCAATCTCCTTTTCAACTGGAAGATAAGGGATAGTGTTCAGTCCACATTGAGGATTCTGTCCCCGGGTATGGCGGGTTCATGCTTTTCTTGCTCAAAACCATTTTCTATTCGCAGAAAAGCACAAACCCGTCATCCCCGGGAGATACCAGACTTCCGGTGGACTGGGATATCGTTCTGTATATCCCTTCCATGCTTATCTTCCCTGGTATTTGTCACTTTAAAATGAATAAAAATCCTTTATATTTCTCACTCACTTGCATACGCCAGAAAGCCAAAGGCTTTCCGCGTATGCGTATCTTTTCTACCACAACTGTTATCCCATCCCCCGCTGGCGGCTGGTGTGGTCTTTTCAGGCGAATCAAAAAATGGTTTTGAGCCTGAAAAGACCATGCCTGCCACCGGCGGGGGATGACCATAACCCTATTTCATCATTTAGGTTTTCCTACCAAACGTCCTTTACTGATTGCATATACATCATCAATTACCATCTGGAAGGATGCTTTTCTCTTCTCCATTTTCGCACGGTGTTCAATCTTACCTCTGTTGAAGTCGATTAATTCCTGTGGAAGTGGAACTCTTGCCGAATTCAGGTAACGTACAGCGCCTTCATGGTCACGTGCCGGAAGCATTTTACCAAAGTTGTAGCGGCTTGGCGCAAATGGAATATCAATGACACCTGCTTTTACTGCGCGGATAACGCCAAGAGCCAGGTCTCCCATACCAAGTTCAAAGGTCTTATCCACGATTGCACAGGTTTCACCTTTGATGATTGCTTTTTCCAGTTCCAGAGCAGAGCTCTTTAATTCCTGATCTGCCAGCAGGGAAATAGCCTGTTTTGTACAGCGAAGTCCCTGCGCATTTGCTTCCATAGTAGGAACACCAACTGCCTCATGAGGTGTCTTAACAATAACCTTTGTAGCTTTTGCAAGGGCTGCTACAGAACTTCCCCAGGAAATAACTGCAAATGCTTTCGCTTCATCCTGTGGGAATCCACCCATCCACTGATGGAGAACCGTTGTTACGGTCACATCTTCATATCCGTATTTTTCCAGATATTCTTCGGTAAGTTCTTCCAGAACGCGAAGAGCTGCAACGTCCTGCACCAGGTTACCGCACTGTCCATAACCAACGGTTACATTTTTAACGCCCTGCTCTGCTGCCAAAAGTGCTTCAATAATTGCCACAGCATTAGACATAGAAGGTGGAACCAGAGTACCTGTAAGAGGTCCGTATGGCTCACGGTTAATAGAAACACCTGCTTCTTCGTAGATACCTGTTAAACGGTCTACATACTGCCAGTCATAAATCGTTCTTTCCAGAGGAACATCCTTTGCATATGGAATGTTATAGGAAATACCGCCGCCTTCGTAGCTGGTAAATCCACCTGCATAGCAGATTTCGGTCAGCAGTCTTGCATCCGGTGTACCATGGCGAACCTGTACCGGAATATCAAGGTTTTCAATAATCTGACGGCATCCATACACACCATGGTTTACTGCCGGGAAACCATTTAACATGGATTTCTGTGTGCGAATAGATTCCTTGATTCCATTTTCAGCCTCTTCATAACGGTTCTGGCGGGTATAAGAGTCAATGGTTGTAGGAAGTAAATCTGCCTCACCATTGTTCTGCAAATACTGCAGAAGTTTAATATGATCTTCAATCAAGGCAACACCGGCTCTTGGCTGAATCAGTGTTTTTCTTTCTTTCTTTGCCTCAGAAAGTTTTTTGGAAAAACTTTTTGACTCCGGCATACTTTTGTGATATTCAATGGCTTCGTCAAAGTCTACATCTTTACCGGTGGGCCACTGTCCCATAATCTCTTTACGGATGCCATAAAATTCGTCATCCGATAATTTTTTATTCCTGATGTCCATAATAAGCAATCTCCTTCTTCATGATTTCTAAGGCCGCTTCCGGGTAATGCTGGGAAAGCAGTCCCATAGCTGCCAGAATATACTTTCTATCTATGAGGATTTCCGCATTTTCAGGTCTTAGAGAACCTGGTGTACTTTCCTTATACAGCGCATATTTTGCAATTTCTTCGGTATGTTTTGCGTGAATCAGAGCGCCTCCTGTAACAACAACGTATTTTACCCTGCGCAAATCCTTGCCGCTTTGAAGATAGGTAAGCCCGCAGGGGGTGTATACCTGTTCCAGAGAACCTGCATGACGGGCAACCGCTGTCTCCACAGCACCGCAGGCCAGTGCAAAATCCATCTTTTCCATTTCTTCATTGTCCGGTATGTAATCCGTATGAGTTGCCAGATACTCTACCAGCCCTGCAACCTTCTGCCGGTTTACACCTGCAATCTGAGCCAGCCGCCTGTCGCCTACTGCTTCCAGAATTCCCTGGACACTGTAGCGCATTCCAATGTCGCCTTCCACACTGCGTTTTGCATATGGCTCCTGAATGCCTTTCATAACCGTAGCCATATTTGCCGGGCTTCCTTCTGCAATGGAATACACATCCGTAGTGGCTCCGCCTAAGTCCACACCTACCAGTTCACCGATACCCTGATGTTCTTCCCATCCGTCTGAGAGAAGTTCCATGGCAGTCAACATGGCAGAAGGTGTTGGCATAATAATTCCGGATACCAGGTCTGAAGCCTTGGAAAGCCCTTTTCCCTGTACAATCCTATTTAAAAATACTTCCCGAATCTGCTTCTGGGTCGGCTCAATATTCAGCTCACCCAGCCTTGGCATTACATTTTCACAGATATACGTTGTTCTGCCTTCCAAAATCTCCTGGCACTCATCCACCGCGCACCGGTTTCCTGCCAGAACAACAGGACAGTCATAGCTAAGTTCTGAGAGCATTTTGGCATTATACAGAATACATTCTGCATTTCCGCCGTCTGTTCCTCCGGTAAGGAGGATAATATCCGGATGGTACGCCTCAATTTCCTTCATATCTCCTTTGGTAAGGTTAAAGGAATAGGTTTTCCACACCTTTGCCCCTGCTCCAAGAGAAGCCTCCCTGGCTGCCTGCGCAGTAAGCTCCGGCACCAGACCAATGGAAATCATCTTCAATCCTCCGGCAGCGCTGGAGCAGGCATAGCGTTCCTCATATTCCAGAGGTCCTGTGGTCTGTTCCAGAATTTTAATGGCGTCATGAAGGCCATTATTAATATCTGTTTCCACAGTGGTATAGGCTGCTGCTGTTCCCAGAATTTCACAATTATCTACATCTACGGCTGTCACCTTGGTGTTGGTGCTTCCGAAATCCACCAATAAAACTGGTTTCATAATTTACCGCCTCACTTTATCAGTCTTCTGTTTCCGGTGCTTCCATGCCAAAGTCTTCATACAAGGCCGCAATGGTAGTTTCCGGCGCTGTACCCGGACCAAAAACCCTGTCAAAGCCCATTGCCTTGAAGCGTTTCTCTACTTCATCAAAAGGCTGTTTTCCAACAACGATATTACCGCCTACATACAAAAGAACATCTTTTAATCCAGCCTCATTGCACTTATCTCTCAAGCCTCTGCAGTCCAGTTCTCCATGTCCATAAAGAGAAGATACCATAATTCCATCTGCGTTGGTTTCAATTGCTGCTGCAATATATTCCTCCTGAGAAACCATAACGCCTAAGTTTGTCACTTCGAAACCAGCGTCTTCAAATGCATGTTGCAAAATGGTGTTGCCCACTGCATGTACATCAGCGCCGATTACGCCAATAACTAATTTTTTCTTGTCCATTTCTGACCCGCTCCCTTCGTAAAAGATTAAATGGCATTTATCTTTCTATTTTCTTTTTTTCTTTTCCTTTTCTATTTTTGATTACAGAACGTTTTTAATGGTATCCAGCAAAGTTCCGTCCCGGTAAAGCACCCTGGCAACTACCTTATCGCCCATCTCTACTTTTTTCGGTACTCCTGCAATATCCTCTGCAATCTGTTTCAGTTCCTGTATATCCTTCACCGGAAGTCCTGCTTTCATTAATTTTTCCTTTAATTCCTGCTGTTTCGGATTTACTGCAATACCTCTTTGGGTTACCACCACGTCAATGGTTTCTCCCGGAGTGGATTTGCAAAGCACTTCGTCTACAATCAGCGGAAGTCTTGCACGAATCAGCGGTGCCACAATAATGGACAGCTTAGAACCTGCTGCAGTATCACTGTGTCCACCGGAACCTCCCATAATATAACCATTGGAATCTGTATGTACATTGACATTAAAGTTTACATCCACCTGAGTCGCTCCCAAAATCACCACATCCAGGCTGTCTACCGCAGCGCTTTTGGCTGCCGGTGATGCGTAACGCATAGCTGAGATTTCCTGGTGTTTTGGATTTTCCCGGATGGATTCAATGGCTTTTAAGTCAAAGCACTGCACATCCAGAATGGATTCAAAATATCCCTTGTTTGCCATATCTACCATATAGCCGGTAATACCGCCCATACAGAAGCTGCCTTTAATATGGTCTTTTTCCATCATTTCTTCCACATATTTGGCAACTGCCAGGGAAGCGCCGCCTGCTCCTGTCTGGAAGGAAAATCCGTCTTTCAAATATCCGGAATGTTTCACTACCTGGGAAGCCAGTCCTGCAATCCGAAGCCCTACCGGGTCACGGGTAATTTTGGTAGTACCGGAAACAATCTTTGCCGGGTCACCAATCTGAGGTACTTCTACCACATAGTCCACATAACCTTCATTAATGGAAGTATCTTCTAAAGGGTAACTCACCAGATTATCGGTAATCACAACCACCTTTTCTGCGTGAACCGCATCTGAGAATGCATAGCCCAGAGAACCACAGGCAGATGGTCCGTATTTTCCACTGCAATTTCCCATATTATCTGCTGTAGGAGCTGCCAGGAATGCGATATCAATCTTAGAAGAACCGTTTTCCATATCCCCGGCTCTTCCTCCATGAGTTCTGAAAATCACAGGTTTTTCCAAAATACCCTGAGAAATTGCTTTTCCCACTTTTCCACCCATGTAATTACACTCAATTCCTGTAACTACACCGTTTTTAATATGTTCAATAATTGGCTCATGAATGTCAAAAATAGAACTGGCATTGACGGTAAGATCTTTGATTCCCATGGCCGCCGCTTCTTCCAGAACCATATCCAGCACATAGTCACCATTTCGCATATGATGATGAAAGGATATGGTCATGCCATCTTTTAATCCTGTTTTTTCAATAGCCTCTTTTACAGAGCCGATTAATTTACTCATCTGCATGCACCTCCATAAATGGCTTTTTCCATCTCCAGCACCTGCTGGGCACGTTTTACTATGGGTGCATCAATCATTTTACCGCGCAGGGAAATTACACCTTTGCCCTGGCGTTTTCCTTCCTCAATGGCATCCATCACGTCATGGGCATATTCGATTTCACTTTCTGTAGGTGAAAAGACTGCATTTACCACGTCCACATGTCTTGGAGAAATCACTGCCTTTCCTGCAAAGCCCAGGCTCTTGGCAAATTCGGTATCTTTTTCCAGACCTTCCATATCTTCCACATCGGTAAATGGTGTGTCATAAGCTTCGATTCCACAAGCTCTTGCTGCACATACCAGACGGGTTCTTGCATAGAAGATTTCTTTTCCCTCTTTGGTACGTTTACAATGCATATCTGCTGTGAAATCTTCTCCTCCTAAGAAAAGACCAATCACACGCTTATCAGAAGAAGCTATTTCAAATGCCTTTTCCACACCCATGGCAGTTTCAATCAGTGGAAGAATCTTCACAGTTCCCACTTCCAGGCCGCTTTCCTTCTCTACTTCTGCCATGTATGCAGAAACCTCCTGAATCATAGCACCGCCATTTACCTTCGTAGGCATAATCACGTCTGGCTTCAGAGGGATAATGGCCTTTAAATCTGCTTTCCAGAATTCTGTATCTGTAGGATTGATTCTTACCACTACTTCACAGGATGGAAAAGACTGATATTTTAATGCATTACGCACTAAAATTCTGGCCGCATCCTTTTCATCTGGAGATACAGCATCCTCCAGGTCAAAAATAATGGTATCTGCTCCCAGGGTATCCCCGTTAATTAACATATTCGGGGTATTTCCCGGTAAAAACAACATGGTTCGTCTCATTTTTCTTCAACGCCCCCTCTTTTCAGTGCGGTTTCCATTCTGGCGCGAATCACACAGTCCAGCGCACCTTTATCTTTGATAAAGATTTTTCCTGTTGTCACATCAAATTCCTGTAATGTGTCCAGCACAGCAGCCCGAATAGAATCCATATACTGATTGGCAACAACTGAGTCAATCTCAAGGGTCAGTTGGTTTTCGTCCGGCTCTATCTGAATAAACAAATCACTGGATTCCAGGGTTCCTGCTACTGCATTTTTTAAAATCTTCACAGGTATTCTCCTTTCATCGAAACTTATTCTACCACGCTTTTGGAAACTCCCGCCTGTGCAAGAATCTTCTGTTCAAAAGCGATTGCTTTCTTTTCCAATACTGCCACTTCCTCAGAAGTAGCTTTTACAAACTCTTCATCCTTAATGGATTCCAGATTAATTTTTACATTAAATAATGCACCTAATACTGCAGTTCTTGCCATCATAGTAGCAACAAGTGCATCTGTAACGGCTGTTTTATTTCCTTTTGTAACCATAGTTTCTGCATAAGGAAGCACCTCATATGCTGCCTTTGCAACAGACAGAGGAACAGCAACTGCTGCTTTTAATCCATTCTGCATAGCTTCTGTGCGTGCTGCCTTTTCTTCTTCTGTTTCCTTCGGAAGAGTAAGTGCCTGCATATATAAATCAAAGGATTCACTGTCTCGTTTAATGTCTACCAGAAGCTGTTCACAGATTTTATGCATAGGCTCTACAGCCGCCTTCATTTCTTCTTCTACTTCTGCATATTTTTTCTTTCCGATTGTCAGTCCTGCCACCATTTCTGTAAGAGCCGCTGCTAAAGCGCCAGCAAGGGCGGAAATACTTCCGCCCCCTGGTACTGGTTCATTAGAGGCTGTCTGCATGGCGAATTGTTCAATTGTCATATTTTTCATGGCATATACCTCTTATATTTTTTTAAATTACAGTCTTGTTTCAAGTACCTGTTTTGGATCAAATCCTTCAAATCCCAGGTAATATTCTGCACAGTCAACGATTGCCTGAAGAGGAATCAGACCTACAACTTCACTTCCTAATACATTTACACCGTAACGTCTTGCTTCCATACGTACTGTTTCAAATACAGTATAAACAGATGTTTTTGTATAGTCTGTTAAGTTCATGGATACCTGTGCGATATTTCTGTCTTCCAGCATAACGCCCATAGCTTTGCAGTAACGGAAACCGCCTTTGATATGACGGATCTTATCTGCGATTTTCTGAGCGATTTCCACGCTGGATGTATCCAGGTTAATGTTGTAAGCGATCAGAGGCATTCTTGCTCCGATAGCTGTTACACCACCTGTAGGATGAATGGTATTTGGACCAAAGTCTGGTTTCCATTTTTCCTGATCTTTCATTTTTTCTGCCATACCTTCGAACTGTCCCTGACGAACTTTTGCAAGGTTTTCTCTGTGAGGAGCTGTAGCAGATTTTTCATATAAGAAGAATGGCTGGCCGAATTTTTCGGAAGCTTCTTTTGCAACTTCTTTTGCAAGAGCATCTGCTTCTTCTACCGTTGTATTTCTGATTGGAATGAAAGGAACAACATCAACACATCCCATACGTGGATGCTGTCCCTGATGTTTTGTCATATCGATCAATTCTACTGCTTTTCCGATAGCTGCAACCATAGCATCTTTTAATGGAGCAGGCTCACCGATAACAGTAACAACACTTCTGTTATGGTCTTCGTCAGAGCTGTAGTCCAGCAGTTTTACGCCTTCCACATTGCGGAAGCAGTCAACAATTTTTTCGATTTTTTCTTTATCTCTACCTTCACTAAAGTTAGGTACACATTCAATAATCTTATTCATGATGTTATTCTCCTTATTTCCATTCTTTGTGATATACAGTTTCACCTTTTTTGATAACCGTTTCTACCAGGTTGATTCCTGTGTGATACGGCATGAAATGGATGGATGGGAATTTCAGGAACACAATATCCGCCTGTTTTCCCGGTTCCAGACTTCCTACAGTATCAGCTCTATCCACAGCAGCAGCACCGTTAATCGTCAATGCTGTAATCACTTCTTCAATGGACATGTTCATATAAATACATCCAAGTGCAACCAATAACGGAATTGAGTTTGTGAAGCAGCTTCCCGGATTCAAATCTGATGCAATCGCTACTGCACATCCTTCGTCAATCATTTTTCTTCCAGGAGCATACTCTTCTTTCAAAGAGAAAGCAGTTGCTGGAAGAAGGGTACTGATAACTCCGGCATCGCGCATTTGACGGATTCCTTCGTCAGATGCTTTCAAAAGATGGTCTGCTGATACAGCACCTACTCTGGCTGCCAGTTCAGAACCGCCCAACTGATAAATCTCATCCGCATGGATTTTCAGTTTGAATCCCATCTTTTTGGCTTCTGTAAGATAATACTCAGAATCTTCTATATTAAATACATTCTTTTCTGTAAAGATATCAGCAAACTCTGCCAGATTTTCCTCTTTCACTTTAGGCATTACTACACGAAGCTGTTCTTCAATGAACTCTCTTTCTTTTCCTTTCCATTCAGGAAGAACACTGTGAGGTCCTAAGAAGGTTCTGACGATATCCACTGGATGTTTCTCATCCAGTTTCTTCATAACACGAAGCTGTTTCAGCTCTGTATCACAATCCATTCCATAACCGCTCTTACCTTCTACGGTTGTCACGCCGAATTCCAGCATACGGTTCAGTCTTTCTTCACCAGCTTCCATCAATTCTTCTTCTGTGGCTTCTCTGGTTGGAACGACGGTGGCATTAATGCCGCCGCCACGTTCCATAATGGACATATAACTATCGCCTTTCAATCTCCAGGAAAATTCATCTGCACGGTATCCGCCGAAAATAAAGTGTGTATGAGAATCCACGAACCCAGGCATCACCGTTTTTCCTGTGGCATCGATTACTTCGTATTCCTTTACGTCCACCTGTTTATCCAATTCCTCTGTCGTACCTACTGCAACAATTTTACCATCATGAATGATCACCGCACCATCTTTAATCAATCCGATGTCAGACATTTCTTTTCCGTGCTTAGGTGCACTTCCCTTGCAGGTTACCAGCTCAGAGGCATGGCGTATATATCTTTTTTTCATGTTCTGTCTCCTCATAACTCTTTGCAGAAATTCTTAGTGATGTGTGTGATGAGGTTCTACAACCACATCTTTGCATACTCTTTCGATTAATTCATCGTTTGCCAGGTATGGCATTGTGATGTAATCTTCGCCATTTCTAATCTTATTGTATTCTGCAACAGTTTCGATGGAGTGTTCACATCTTCCCCAGCTTCTTCTGGAAACACCAATCATAGTATCCCACGGGATAGCTGCCATAAGGATTTCATCCACTCTTTCGCTTCCGTCAAGAACCATACCGAAACCACCGTTGATGGATTTGCTGATACCAACACCACCACCGTTGTGAAGAGCAACAAGGCTCATACCTCTTGCAGCATTACCTGCATAGCAGTGAACAGCCATATCTGCTGTAATATTGGAACCATCATAGATGTTAGATGTTTCTCTGTATGGAGAATCTGTTCCGCCTGTGTCATGGTGGTCACGACCCAGCATAACAGGTCCGATTTCTCCGTTACGAACCATTTCATTGAATTTCAGAGCAATATCTCTTCTTCCAAGAGCATCCTGATACAGGATACGGCACTGTGTACCAACAACCAGTTTATTCTTTTCTGCATCACGAATCCAAATGTAGTTATCTCTATCCTGGCTTCTTCTGTTAGGATCAATGATTTCCATAGCAGCATGGTCTGTTTTTCTTAAATCTTCCGGTTTTCCGGACAGACAGCACCATCTGAATGGTCCATATCCATAGTCGAATAATTCTGGTCCTAAAATATCTTCTACATAAGATGGGAAGATAAATCCTTCACTGGTATCTACGCCATTCTTAGCGATGTCTTTTGCACCTGCATCAAAGACAGCTTTCATGAATGCGTTACCATAGTCAAAGAAGTAAGCTCCTCTTTCTACTAATGTTTTGATCAAATGATAATGTTTAATCAGGGACTGGTCTACCAGTTCACAGAATTTGTCTTTGTCATTTGCAAGCATTTCTGTTCTTTCTTCAAATGTAAGACCCTGTGGGCAATATCCGCCGTCGTATGGTACATGGCAGGATGTCTGGTCAGATAACAGTTCAATCTTAATATTGTTATCAACAGCATACTGAAGAAGGTCAACAATATTACCATGGAATGCAATAGAAATTGTTTCTTTCTTATCCATGTATTCCTGAGCAACTCTGAATGCTTCTGCTGCGTCTTCAATTACCAGACTTACCCATCCCTGGCTGTGTCTTGTTTCAATTCTGGAGTAATCAACTTCTGCAACGATACCAACACCGCCTGCAATTTCAATTGCTTTTGGCTGAGCACCACTCATTCCGCCAAGACCACTTGTTACGAATAAGTGTCCAGCTAAGTCTCCATCCTGTGGAACTCCTAAGAATTTACGTCCTGCATTTAAGATCGTATTGAAAGTACCATGAACGATACCCTGTGGTCCAATGTACATCCAGCCACCAGCTGTCATCTGTCCATAGGAAGAGCATCCCATAGCAGTTGCTTTTGCCCAGTCTTCTGGATTGTCAAACATACCAATCATAAGTCCGTTTGTAACGATTACTCTTGGGCTGGATTCATGAGATTTGAACAGACCCATTGGATGTCCACTCATCATAACTAATGTGTGATGATGTGTCAGTTTTTCAAGATATTTTTTAATTAACTGATACTGCATCCAGTTCTGGCAAACCTGTCCGGTTTCTCCGTATGTAACTAATTCATATGGGTACAGAGCTACATCATGATCTAAGTTATTATCAATCATAACCTGGAAAGCTTTACCTTCCACGCATTCTCCCTTATACTCATCAATTGGTTTTCCGTAAATTCTTTCCTTTGGCATAAAACGGTAGCCATAGATACGTCCATGTGTTAATAATTCGTCCAGGAATTCCGGTGCCAACTGTTCATGCAGTTCTTCCGGCACATATCTCAAAGCATTTGCCACTGCCAGTTTGATTTCTCTCTTGTTCAGTGTCAGCTCTCTCATTGGCGCTCTTCTGACACCTTCCTTAAAGGTTGGGTATTCTGGTAAAACCGGATCCAATTTAATCACCATTGCATTTCCGATCTCTGCATTATTCATATCACATCGTCTCCTTTTCTCTTTTTTCATGATTTTATCATTCCTAGGGTCTAAAAAACGTCTATTCACTATAAAAATGTGCTAATTTTTTTTCATCACATCTGTATTTTTAATGAATTTTGACGTTTTTATTTCTCGTGGTAAAGTGAAAGTGCATGAAAATCCTTTATTTTATTTGTACTTTTAGGCCAAAAATAGGACAAAATAGCAAAAAAGATAAAAGAAATGACAAAAACAAAACGGAGCGCCCCTGTTATAGGGAGCACTCCACTGCTATTACAAAATTTCATAAACTTTTGTCTCATAAGCACCCAGAAAAATTTGTCCTTCTGCCTGCTCTTTTGTATCCATATCCTTTGCTGGTTTTTTCATCCAAATTTCCTGTTTCTGATCCGAATAATTCAAAACAAAAATATACATTTTGTGATTCTTTTCCTTCACGGTAATCTCACATTCCTCAGGCACTTCTACCACATCACGATATGTCTCCACAACACCTGTATAATCCAGAAAAGCTTTTACATTTTCTCTCGTAAAAGTTCCTCCAAAATGAAGTACTTTTCCTTCTCCATATGTGTTTTCAATCAATACCGGACTTCCTTTATAATAGTTTCCTGCATATTTTGCCAGTACATTTGCATGTGTACCAACTGGTTCCAAAATGTCATTAAAAATACCTGTTTCCAGCATATTTCCATTCCAGTCCATCATCACATTCTCATCCGCAGGTCCTACAAAAGTAAATTCTTTCACATCACTTCCAGAGATTTCTGATAATAATCCAGGCATAGGTGTCATAACACACTTACCATTTTCATCTTTTTGTCCTGTCCTGGCTCCCAGAATCAGGCATCCTCCCTTAGCAACATATTCTTTTAAAAGAGCCGCCTTTTTTTCTGATAAAATTAATCCATGCGGATAAATCAGTACCTTGTATTTTAACAACTCTTCTGCCTCTGTATTTTCTAAAAGATAGATATAATCCATTGGTGTATGATTCAACTGAGACGCAATAAAAATTTCCTCTTCACTGCTCCATGTAAGTCTGCGATGCCATACATCTACCTGTGCATCCCAGATATTACTATAATCTTTAATCATAGCAAAAGCTGCTTGATTTTTTGCTCCTGCTGTTTCTTCAATAGCCTGAACTCTTTCATATATTTTCTTTACTTCTGCCAGCTTCCGATTGTCACGATTATCATAATCCAAGATTCCATGCCAATAAATCTCTGTTCCAAACGTGCAGGTTCTCCAACGGAAAAAACTCACATAATCTGCTCCATGTGCAATGCTCTGCATTGCCCAAAGCATCATCTGCCCTGGTTTCGGTGCTGGTGCTTCCAGTCTGGTATTCCATCCATTCGCACCCGACTGCTGCTCCATAATACCAAAGTGAGGACAAATAGAACGAACTTCTGTCAGTTTATCACTCCATCTTCTGTCATTTAAATTTTTTGAATGTTTTGGATCTTCACAGAGACAATATGCAAAATTCGGATAAGAATCGTATGTGTACACATCCAGAGCTTCGTCTGTCAATCTATGATTATCCAAATTCTGGAACATACCATTTGTAGTAATGAAATCTCCCTTTTTTACATATTTTCTCAGAATATCGCTCTGCATTTTACAGAATTTCACTGCACTGTCTGACACAAAACGAATATAATCCAATGTCTGATGAGGATTTGTGGAATTATTTATCGTAATTCTTGGCACATAAATTTCTTCCCATCTGGTATATTCCTGATTCCAGAACACAGCCCCCCATGCCTGATTTAAAGCATCTAATGTTCCGTATTTTTCTTTTAAAAATTCCCGAAATGCCAGCGTATCACTCTCAGAGTAGAATTCATCCACTTGACAATTTATTTCATTATCGATTTGCCATCCAATCACACTCGGATGTTTTGCATAGTGCTCTCCAAATTTTTCCACAATTCTTTTACACAATTTTTGATATACCGGCGAATTGTAATTATAATGCCTGCGCATACCGTGGCGGAATTTCACACCGTCCATCCTGCAATTTAAAACCTCTGGATATTTTTCTGTAAGCCATGCAGGAGGTGTTGCTGTTGGTGTACCAAAAATCACTTTCATATCTGTCTTTGCAACTACCTTTAGAAACTCATCAAAAAACTCAAATGTAAATTCTCCTTCTCTTGGCTCTACTTTACTCCATGCAAATTCTCCAATGCGTATAGTTTTAATTCCATGGGCAAGCATTCTTTCCAAATCCTCTTCCCACATATTCTTATCCCAATGCTCCGGGTAATAGCAGGTTCCCAGTGACAGTGTGTTCCATTGATAATTTTGCTGTTTTCTCATAAGCTTTCCCTTTCATTCATTATTTTTTAGAGATGTTCCGTGGAATTAAAAATGAAATTCTGGTTCCTTGTTCTTTTTTACTTTCAATTTTTAACATACTTGCTTCGCCGTAACACAATAATAATCTGCGATAAACATTCTTTAATCCAATAGACTGTTTTGTGTTATTTTCTCTGCATTTTTTATACAAATCCAGAATTTCTTTTTCATCCATTCCAACGCCATTATCTTCGACCAAAAATGTAAGAAACTCATCTTGTATCGAAATATTGATAGATACTTTTCCTTTTTCTATTTTAGGTTCAAGTCCATGGATAATTGCATTTTCAATCACAGGCTGTAAGATAAAATTAGGCACCATACAAGAATAGGCATCTTCTTCCACAAAATATTCTGCTGAAATTTTATCTCCAAAACGTTCTTGTTGAATTAAAAGATAATCCTTTACTGTGTTCATTTCCTCTCTTAATGTGATAAAACTTTCTTTTTTAATGGTAGCCCTTAACAGTTCTGCAAGAGCAATTGTCATTTCAGAAACATCCATATTTCCTTTGGCTAATGCCATCCAGCTAATAGTATCCAATGCATTATACAAGAAATGGGGATTTATCTGCATTTGTAAAAATTCCAGCTCTGCCTGTTTTTGTGTCAATTCCATTTTATAAACCTTTTCAATCAACGTTTCGATATTTTCTGCCATTTTATTATATTCCAGGCCAATCATACCGATTTCATCGTTAGAAACAATTTTAACCCTTGGGTACTCGTTATCTTTTGCTAAGGTTTTCATACTCTCCATCAATTCTTTAGCCGGATACGCAATCCTCGATGTAACATACCATACAAAACCAAGACTGATTCCTAAAACCAAAAGAACAATCCCCGCTGCCAGCACAATCAGATGATTCATTTCTTTATTAAACTCTTTGACTGAAACTGTTTGTACAAGACTCCATCCATTCGGCATCTCATTTCCTACGAAATAAAACGCCTGCGTACTGCTAAACATATCATATCTGGAAGTATTTGACGCTCTTAAGTCACTGAGTTTTACAGGAAAATTTTCTCCAACATATCCCTCTTTATTTGCCACCATGATTCTCCCATGTGTATTTACAACATAGGAAGCTCCGGAATATTTGCTGGAATTATTCGCCAAAATGTCAGAAAGGTAAGAATTTTCATATACAATATTAATATATCCCGCTGGTTTCATAGTATCGAAGTCCAAAATCGCTTTTGCAACACAAATTCTATTCTTTTCACCAGTTATTCCCCATAAACTGCTGCCATTGGCCTCATAAATTTCATCCTCTGTAAAACCAAATTGTGTTCCACCTGTTTCAATTTTTTTAACTGCAAACTCTATCCCTTCTCTGGAAATAACACTTACCGATACAACATAAGACGCATACAAGGCCCAATTGGATAATTCTCTTTCTATCTTTTGTCTGCACTGTGCTAAATCATAGGAATCCAGACATTTTTCATTTACTATTTTTAATTGGCTCTGTATTACCTGGCTGGATAATATCTGAACATTAATGTCTTCTATTTTTTGAATATTATTTTCCAGATTATTGGTAGTCTGCTCATTTATGTCATTTAAATAAATTTGAGAGAGAGAACTATAGCCATAACGGAAGACAATAGCAAACAGACTTGCAATCCCAATTCCTGTAACAGTAATCAGAACTACAAAGACAACCATCATCTTCTTTCGAATGCTAATAAACCCTCTCTTCTCATCCATACTTCACCCTTCCTCTCATTCTTCTTTTTTCATAAGTTGAAGAACATCTATAATGCTATATTCTTGTTTTGCATCTCGCTTACGAAATTCTCCCGGACTCATGCCAAAAACTTTTTTGAACGCCTGGCTAAAATACTTCTGTTCACTAAATCCAGCCTGTTCGCCAATTACACTGATTTTTCCATATTCTTTTTGGAGCATTTCCGCTGCCTGTGCCAATCGAAGACTGGTTAGAATTTCGCTGAAAGAATACCCCGTTTCCTTCTTTATCATTCTGGAAAGATAAGCTACAGCATAATGATATTTTTCTGCAAGCGAATTCAGAGAAACACCCTGGCTATAATTATGTGCCATATCTTTCAAGATTTCCATGGCCTGTTCCTGAACTCCCCTGAAATGCCAGCTAATCTGTTCTTGATAATCCTTGGAGCTTGTAACTTCTCCATACTTTTCTACCACTTTCTCTTTATATCTTTTTTTCTCTAAGGTCTCTTTGACTCTTTCAACAGTAGACAAAATATCTTTTGGTCTCAGGGGCTTTAACATATAATCCAAAACCCCATTTCTCAAAGCTTTCTGTGCATATTCAAATTCAGAAAATCCCGTAAGCAATACTACCGCTGTATCCAAGTTATTTTTACTTACATACTCTGCCAGTTCTAGCCCAGAAAGACCGGGCATTTTAATATCACTGATTACAATATCTATCCTTTTTTTCTTTAAAATTTCTAATGCTTCCAAACCGTTCTCTGCCTGATATGTTTGATCAATCCCTATCGTATTCCATGGAAGAGATAATAATCCGTTTCGAATATTTTTTTCATCATCTGCAATCAGTAATTTCATCCTTATATTCCTCGCTTTATCCTTTTACAGCACCTGCAACCATACCTTCCATAATATGTCTATGCAACCATATGTACACAAGAATACTTGGTATAATCGTAATGATTACCGCTGCAATCTCTACTACATAATTTGTAGCATATTGTCCCTGAAATTCTGTCAATCCAACAGGCAGCGTCATCTTAGACGAATCTGTTAAAAAGATCTGTGGGAGCAGCAAATCATTCCAGATATTAATAAATGTAACTACCGCCACCGTCACAATAGAGGATTTTGAAATGGGCATGATGATTTTAAAGAAAATCTGATAAATATTACATCCATCCATAACCGCTGCTTCTTCCATCTCAATTGGCAAAGATCCCATAAAACCTGTCATGATAAATATAGCCATGGGAAAAGCAATGCCTATGTGAGGCAGAATAACTGCCAAGTGCGTATTAAGCAATCCCATTTTATTAAACATCGAGAACAAAGGCACAACCATGGCATATACCGGGATCATCATTCCCAGCAGAAAAATACTTAAAGTTACTTTAGATAATTTCCAGTACATTCTAGTGATTGCATAAGAAACCATACTACTTAATAAAACAGAAACAAAAACTGCTGATACTGCAATAATAACAGAGTTACCAAAATATTGCAAAATATGTCCTTCTTCTATCGCTTGAATATAATTTGCAAAACTAAAGCTCTCTGGAAGTCCCCATGGATTTGCGTACAATTCCGTGTTTGTCTTAAAAGAACTAAGCAATAACCACAACAAAGGGTAAAGACACAACACCGTAAAAAAAACAAGGCATATATATTTGATAACTAAAAAGAAGCGATCCTTTGGTGATAATCTCATCTTTCTCCCTCCTTTTAATACTCTACTCTATCTGAACGGAACACAAAGTTTGAAAGAAGAACCGAACAAATACATAATAGTAAAAGAACCACACCGATTGCTGCTGAATATCCGTATTTTAAAGTACGGAATCCCTGGTAGAACATATATGTCGACATAAGTTCTGTTGCATGATTCGGTCCTCCTCCTGTCATAACTGCTACCAAATCATAATATTTAAGTGAACCTGTAATAATCAGCACTGCATCTACCTTTAAAATAGGCTTGATCAACGGAAATGTAATAGATTTAAATTGAACCCATTTACTTGCTCCATCTATTTCTGCCGCTTCATAATAAGACTCTGATATATTTTTCATTGCCGCAATCTGTATAATCATGTGATACCCTACGAACTGCCACATAACTACAATAATAATACAGAATAATGCTAAATTTTTATCTGCCAGCCATACCTGTTTCAAACCTCCCAGTCCAATCATTTCAAGGAATTTATTAATCAAACCAAATTCTGAATTATATACGAAAGTCCAAGTCAGGCCTACTGCAACACCACAGATTACACTTGGCAGAAAGAATACTGTCTGGAAAAAATGACTTCCTTTTATTTTCTGAAAAAGTATATTTCCAAAGAATAACGCCAACGGTAAGTGAGCAATCAAAGAACCAATGACCATAAGAATATTATTCTTAACTGCACCTACAAAAGTTTTATCCTGAAACAAATTAATGTAGTTTTTAATTCCAACAAACTTACTTGGACTCATTAAGTCTGTTTGCAGAAAGCTGACATATACGTTATATCCAATTGGAACTAAAACAAAAATTGCATAAATTAGAAATGCAGGTAAAACAAAAACTGCAATACTCTTTTTATTTCCAAGCACTTTATTCATAGTGCTCCCCCTTTCCACACGAAATTGTAAAATGCGGAAATGCAAATTTTATGCATCTCCGCATTTTCATGCTTTTCATGATGCCTACACGTTATCTGTCTGCATTATCTTCTGCAAACTGCTGAAGTGAATCAAATGCAGTTTTTGCGTCCTCGCCGCCGAGTACAGAAGCACAGGTATTATTGAACTCAACACCTTCACCGGCACCAAACTGTCTGTCCCACCAAGGAGTAAGACCAACCTGTGTATTTGAAATATTCAGCACATCAGACATTAAAGGAGACAGCTTTGTTTCATCAATTGGATAATTTCCTGCCGGAATTCTTCCATTTTCATATAACAGCATCTCTTCGCTTTCCTGAGATGTCCAATATTTCAAAAAGGCAACTGCTGCATCTACATTTTTACAATTCTTTGAAACAGCAAAACTGGTATTTACAGATCCAACGGAAATATTGTTATATTGTGCATCATATGCCGGAAGCACAAACGCACCTACATTTTCTCCAACACTGCTTTTTGCTACTTTATCTGCATCCCAGGCTCCCTGGAAATACATAGCTGTTTTTCCATTCATAAACAAGTCTGTAGATTCTTCTGGCCCCATTCCGATATAACCATCCTGGAAATAACCTTTATCTGCCATTTCTTTTACTTCTTCTGCTGCTTTTACATGGGTTTCGTTATTCCACTTTTCTTCTCCCGCACAAATATCTTTAAATAACTGATCTCCTGCCATTCCTCCTGCAATTTGCTGTACAAACTGCGCCGGAATCCAAGCATCTGCACCACACAATGCCATCGGTGTTACACCATTATCTTTTAATGTCTGACAAACCTCTAAAAATTCTTCATAGGTTGTAGGAACTTCTACTGCATTTTCTTCAAATATTTGCTTATTATAGAACATAACACAAAGCGATTTCTGTGTCGGAACCCCATAATTTTTACCGTCAAAAGATAATAAATCTAAGGCTCCCTCTGCAAAAGAATCTTTCCATTCTTTATCTTCTTCTAAGTAAGAAGTAATATCTACGACTTTGCCGCCCTCCACAAATGGCTGGAGATAAGATAATTCCCAAGTGTAAAAGATATCCGGCACCGCATTGGAAGCCATAAGCGTTGTTAATTTTGTTTTGTACTGCTCATTTTCATAAAACTCAATTTCCACGTCCACTCCATACTCATTATTTTCAGAAAATTTTTCTGCAATTGAATTATAAGCATCAATGTATGTCTCTGCTTCCGTACCCACACACATGACCTTAATGGTATCTCCCTTTTTGGAACTTTCCTTTCCTTCTTCTCCAGAAGTTCCACCTCCGCATCCTGCCAACATGCTTCCCATCATACTAGCAGCAAGTAAAGTAACTACCAATTTTTTTCTCATAAGTTTTTCCTCTCTTTCCGTTTTTTTGATACTATTACTTTATCATTTATCATTTTGATGGAATAGTATGGTTTTTTACCTAATAAGTTAGATATTTTGACCATATTATTTACATCACAATCGGCAGTGTGCTGTTTATTTTGTTTCATAACAAAAAAGCATATGAAGTTTTACATTTTTCGCTTCATATGCTTTTCTATTTATGACACATATTGTTTTATCTGCGTTTTATTTCACAGAAACTCTGCAAATTCCAAGTCCGGCCACAGACTCTCCTGTATTTTTAATCATCAGTTCCTTGCTCCAATCCTCACAGATAAACAGTTCTCCTGTTTTCACCTGCATATCCTCAATCTTTACAGTTCCTGCTGGCACATAAACAACCAGTAAATTTTCTCCTTTCTCCGGCTTCAGTATAAAATCTTCGTCTAGGTTTATCTGTGCTGCTTCCATTTTCCCATCCGCACCATTTTTCAACATCAGATTAAAATCTACCACCTGTCCGAAACTAACCGTTGGAATCCCTCCATCAAAGCAATCTACTTGAAAAGGCTCTAGCGAAACTTTTTTTTCTTCTCCATGAACCATATCCAGATGTCCCTGAAAAATAGAAAGATACCTTTTTACTCCAGGAAGACTGGTAAAGTCTGACTGCTCTACCTCTACCGTTGCGCTGCTGATTCTGCACTGGAAATTGCCTTCTTTGTACACAGCATCTTCTGGATAAATATACAGCTCTGTAGTACTTCCCCCAGACCAGAGAGAAGTATTAAATTCCTCCTGTCTTTTTACAACATATGTTTCACTCATTTCTTCTAATCGCTCCTTAATAAACATTTTCTTTATAGTAGCAAAAATCTGTCATCTAGTCCAGTGCATCTTATTTTCTTTTATTATTTCTAAAAATATCAATCCTAGAGAAAGTACAGACATGCTTGCTCTCACTTAGTTTGAAAACCAAGATGCAAATCACTAAAAAAACTGCCAAAGAGAATTTTTCTGGTATCCTCTTTGACAGTTGATTTGTCTGCTATCTTGTATAATCATAAATAAAGAAATTCATTTTTGCTGTTTGACCTTTAATATCAAACTTATGTTCTTTCTCCTTTCGTCTTACCATACCTTGATGTTCGTAAAAGCCATAATTACAACTTGTATCTGTAAACAAATAAAATTTATCCAATTGCTCTTGTTTCATATAGTCAAGAGCCGATTGAAACAATTGTTTTCCTATACCTTTACCACGGCAAGAGGAATCCACAGCAAATAAAGCAAGTTCTGCAGGATATTCTATACCGCATTCTTGTAATAACTCTTTATCAATACCACTTACATTTTTAAAAATTTCAAATACACCCCGACCTTCTTTTGAAAGAAATAAAGCAGTAAGAGCCTTTATTTGTTGCATTCTTAGTCCTAAAGGGCATTTATGTTTTGCTTTGTTATTTACAAGTATAATCCCTACTGGTATCCCTTCGCTTAAAGCTACACAAGAAAATGTATAATTTGTCAAACAACTGCTTAAAAATACTCTGGCAAGCTTTTGTGCAGTCTCAGGACTGCACAAATCGTCATAATGCCATGTTTTTCTAATAATTTTCTCTAAAGCCCCAAAATCTTCTTTTTGATATTCTCTAAATGTAATTTGCATAATTTGATACCTCCTTGACTTTTCCCTATTTACTGCATATCTTATGCTATACAGTTACTGTAATGTCAATAGATGATTTTCAAAAAAAATTATGCAAAAATATATTTCCAAAAATCCTCTGGACGTTCAAAATCTGAAAGATAAAAATCGCAAAACTTCCTTATTTCCTCTTGTTGCGTTTCACTGGCATCATATACCGCAACCACTTGGAAACCATCTCTTTTTGCCGTCTGAACTGCATACAGTGCATCCTCAAATACCAAGGATGTACTGTAGTCAGCATCAAAATATTCCATTGCTTTACGATAAATCATTGGTTCATCTTTTCCTGAACCCACTTCTATAGACGTGAAAACCTCATCAAAATACTGTTCCATTTTGCATCGCTTAAGCGCTGCTATTACCTGCGCTCGATCAATTGCTGTAGCAATACACATAGAAATATTTAATTGTTTCATTTTATCTAAAAATTCACACACACCAGGTTTTGGCAAAACTTCATAAACATTAAAATGCTCAATGGTCTTATTAATTCCATTTACAATTTCATCTGCTGAAAGAGCAACATCATATTCCTTTTGAAAATAGTATGCAGCTTGATAAAGACTTAATGTCTTAACATCTTCACGAAGAGACGCTTTAGGTTCTTTTCCTAAAGAACGAAGATAGATTTCTCCCACATTGGCCCATATATGCATAGAATCAAATAACGTTCCATCAAAATCAAAAATAGCACATTTTATTTTCATGAATTCACCATTTTTTCTGATAATTCGCGAAGCAGACAACACTCCCTTTCAATATCATCTGCCGCAAAAATAGCACTTACTAAAGCAACACCATCAACTCCCGTACCTGCAAGTTGTTCTATATTGCTTTTTTTAATTCCCCCAATGGCAACCACCGGAACCTTGACAGCTGCACAAATATCACGAAGCCTTTCTTTTGGGAGGACACCTGTACATTCCTTTGTGGATGTATGGAACATTGCGCCTACTCCCAGACAATCTGCTCCATTTTCAACTGCTCTTATAGCTTCTTCAACAGAATGAACAGATACACCAATTATCATCTGATCACCAACTTTTTTGCGCACTTGTGACACTTCCATATCTTCCTGTCCTACATGAACTCCATCTGCTTTGCATTGAATAGCTACGTCTACATTATCATTAATAAAAAAAGGAACTTGATATTTTTTACATAACGCAGAGATTTCTAATGCCTCTGCCAAAAATTCTTCCTCATCTAATTCTTTTTCTCGAAGTTGTACACAAGTTGCACCGCCTTTCAAGGCTGATTCCACCTGTTCGTATAAACTTTGTTTTCCTACCCAAGCTCTGTCTGTAACAGCATAAAGCCGCATTACTCTACTATCGCACTTCATATTTCGCACCTTTCTCCAACATTTCTGTGGTCATATTATAAATTGCATCAATAATATACGTTCTATAAGTAGCATTTCCGTCTAATTCTGACAATCTTGCATAAGCAATCTCACCTGCATAACCCATTGCTGAAACTGCGGCAACTACTGCTATGAAAAGATTTTCTGGATTTGCACTTATATAAGCAGCAATCATTGCAGAAAGCTGACATCCTGTTCCAGTAATGGAAGACATCATAGGATGCCCATTTCGGATACAATAAGCTTTTTGACCATCTGCTACAATATCGACAGCACCAGTAAGGACAACAATGGCCCCTGTTTCTTTTGCAAACACTTTCGCAAATGCAACAATTTCATCCATATTTTCTTCTGTAATACAATCTGCTGCATCCACGCCTTTTTCTGTGCCAATACCAAGGGCCAGTTTTTTTATTTCAGAAACATTCCCACGGATAACCGTAAATTGAATCTCTTGAAGAAATTGCATTGCTGTATCCCTTCCCAGCTTGGATATCCCTACACCTACCGGATCTAATACAATCGGATGATGCAATTCATTTGCTTTTTTACCTGCAATCAACATAGACTCAATCTTAGGTTTACTAATGGTACCCATATTGATATTCAGCCCTGCACAAATAGCAGTAATATCTGCTACCTCATCTTTTTCATCTGCCATAATGGGAGATGCACCACAGGCAAGGACAACATTTGCACAGTCGTTGGCCGTTACATAATTTGTAATATTATGAATCAATGGACACTTCTTCCGTACATTTTCAAGCACATTCTGAAACATGTTTCTTCCTCTTTCTTACATTACCGATTTAAAGATTCCTGCATGTTATGAAGGACGTTGGCTTTTTTCAAACTGTAGATTAAAAGTGCTGAAATAATGGCGCCTGCTGCGGTAGAAATAAAGAATGGAATGATATATGCATAAAATGCAACATCTGCTGCACCAATTCCCATGAATAAAATTGCAATGGGATATGCACATAACCCACCAAGAATTGCTGTGCCAAACACTTCTCCAATTAATGTACCTAAAATGTTTTTTGTTCTTCTGTACACAAGTCCACATACAAGTGCTCCAAACATACTTCCCGGAAATGCCATCAAACTGCCAAGACTAAGCATATTTCGAATCAAGGATGCAGCAAATGCTACTCCAACTCCATATCCCGGTCCCAGAAGAACTGCACATAGTATGTTTACCATATGCTGAACAGGAGAACATTTGCTTCCAAAGACAGGAAAAGAAAAAAGACTGCCAACAACCGCAACTGCACAAAACACACCGGCAATTGCTAATTTTTTTGTGTTTGTTTTTATCATATTATTTGCTCCTTTGAGTTTATTAGGAAACGACTGTACATAGCAGCGCTTCCCTAAATAGATACAATTATCCCTATATTATTTATATGGATAATCTCATGGAAGTTCGGTCGATGCTTACTGGCATCCTCTCACGCCGGAACACGGCTTCCCATCGCTACTATACACAACTCAGGGCGCTCCCCCTCAGCCTGCCACATTTTGTGGATTTTGTTCGTTTCCTCCTTTCTCAAAGTGAAAAAAACAGGAGACACCTTCTCCGGTACCTCCTGTAAAAAATCGCTGCATATGACTTCCTACGGCGGCATTATCCGCATCAGGTTATAGGGTCGAAGTTGGATTACTTCCTCTCAGCCTGCGATTACAAGCTCCCCTGTGTTCATTCCATTAATTATCATACACCCATTCTTTTAAAAACTCAAGAATTTTTCTTAAAATATCCTTTGTACTTCATCCCGTGTTTCTTGTTTGCATTATAACTCCTACCTATGGTAAAATTATTTATACAAAGTTCATGTAAAATAATAGAAAGGAGTCCCTATGAGTTTACAATCCTATTATCTTGAAGAAGGTTTTCCATTTCATAACAGAAAGTTAGAAAACCTGAAAAAATTTTTGTCTGAAAATGCTCTGACTTATGACCAACAGATTCAATATTCTGTACTTTTATGCAATGATGAAGGGGCTATTGTGGGTTGTGGTTCTAGACATGAAAATATTTTGAAATGCATTGCCATAGATAAAACCCTCCAGGGGGAAGGTCTCCTTCAACGCATTATGACCCAGTTGATTACCAATGCCTTTCACCAAGGGATTACTCATTTATTTCTATTTACAAAGCCTGAATACAAAGGAATTTTTGCGGATATGGGCTTTTATCCCATTGCCAAAACAGAGGAGATGCTGCTTATGGAAAATCGCCGAAACGGTATTAAGCAGTATTTAAAGAAAGAAGCAGAGCCTTTTGAAAACCTTCCGTCCACTGTAGTGGGTTCTATTGTCATGAATGCCAACCCTTTTACCAATGGACACCGATACCTAGTAGAAACAGCTTCCAGACAGTGCGATCAACTCCATGTTTTCGTGTTATCTGCGGATGCCTCTGAATTTCCAGCAGATGTGCGTCTAGATCTGGTAACAAAAGGATGTGAAGATTTGTATAATGTTTATGTTCACGGCAGTTCAGACTACCTGATTTCCCATGCTACCTTTCCTGATTATTTTCTCAAAGATAAAGCCTCTGGCTCTGAAAAAGCTGTGGAACTAGATTTGAAAATCTTCGGAAAATATTATCAAAAAACCTTTGGTATTACTCACCGTTTTGTGGGAGAAGAACCATTCTCAAAAATCACTGCCTTATATAATCAGGAAATGAAAAAAATTCTGCCAGACTATGGCATACAGGTCATAGAACTGCCAAGATACCGCCTGGATGACACGATTATCAGTGCTACTTTAGTACGTAAGAAATTCCTGGAAGGAGATTTCGAGGGCATCAAAAATTTCGTTCCTTACACCACCTACGAATACCTCCTTTCCCAAAAAGGTCAGGCGCTTCGAAAAAAACTCTTAGAAAAAGGAGCTGCTTTGTAATGCACACATGTTGGACACAAGGTCCTTCTATAGGGCTTGCTGAAATTTTAGATGCCAGAGAACAACGGGTTAGGATCCAACAGGAGCTTTTAAAGGAGCATCCAAGCTGTGTTGTGAGTTTTACTTTAAATATTGCCGGCCCAATTAAAGTAACCCCCTTTACTCAGTGGCTGTATGCCCTAGGTAATCGTCTGATTCACCATGGTGTTCTGGAACAAAAAGGACAGATTTTAAAAAAAATAGAAGAAAAAAAAGACACTGGTTGGGAAGGATTTTTTGCCCTTTCTTTAAAGCCTGATACTATAAAATCTTATCTTCTCTTTCAGGAAGAAAATCATCCTCTTGGACGCCTCTTTGACTTTGATGTCCTCCGTCCGGATGGCTCCAAAGTTTCCCGACAGGAACTTGGATTTCCTGAACGTACCTGCCTGATTTGCGGCAAGCCTGCTTTTTTATGTGGACGTTCCAGAACTCACAGTGCTTGGGAATTACAGAAAAAAACGCAAGAAATGATGAGCCATTTTTACCATTCCCGCATGTCTGTGCATATTGGTACCTTGATGCAAAAGGCACTGCTCTATGAGGTAAACACTAGTTTAAAACCAGGACTTGTGGATCGTGTACACAATGGTGCACACCAGGATATGTGCATTGATACTTTTGTTACCAGTGCCTATGCTCTGACACCTTATTTTATAAATTGTGCCCTTGCAGGACTGTCTTTTGACAGCTCTCAAGAAGAGCTTCCCACCTTATTTCAACAATTGCGCATTCTTGGAAAACAGGCAGAAGAAACAATGCTGGAAGCTACCAAGGGCATTAATACCCACAAAGGGATTATCTTTTCCGGAGGAATTTTCTGTGCTGCTGTAGGCTATGCAAACTCTGCTTTTCAAACAGATTTAAAAGCACCGAATTTGCCGGAAGTTTTGTCTAGTATCTGCCAGTCCATGGTTTCTGAGCTTTTAGAAGATTATAAGGATATCACACACTCTACTGCCAGAACTCATGGTGAAAAGCTCTATGCTAGCTATGGTATTACCGGTATCAGAGGGGAGGCTTATAAGGGTTTTCCCCATGTACTATTTTCCGGATATCCACAATTTCAAAAGGCATACAAAACTACTGGCTCCCTTACAAAAGCCGGACTTATTGCACTCCTTTATTATATAGGAAATACAGAAGACACAAACCTTATTATTCGCTCAGATTATAAAACTGCAGCTAGGATTCAAAAGTCCCTCTCTGCCTTTCTAAATCGCAGCGATTATGAAGAACAGCTACAGATTCTCCCTGCTTTAGATGAGTATTTTGTTTCTAACAATATCAGTCCTGGCGGCAGTGCTGATATGCTGGCTCTCACTTATTTTCTTTCTTTTTTGTCCCAAAAAGATTGCTGGTTTGAAAGTTAAATCTAATAATATAAGATACTAAAAATGCTAAATTTTCATTTGACAAAACGTATTACAACTGGTATAATGCCCCATTACTACAGAAAACACAACAGGAAGGATGGTTTTATGACATTTTATCAGGAATTACAATTAAATCAAATTGGTTCCAAAGCTGTAATTCGGGGTGCAGAAACAAAAAAAGAAAAAATCCGGCATACCTGCATTTATTTTGTTAAAATTGCAATCACAATGCTCTTCTGCATGGGATTTGTAATGGGATTCAGTGCAATCTTCGGTGATGATAACAGTATTGCCGGTGTGGTCTTACTCTTATTTCTTATGGTATTTAAAAACGCTGATTTTGGAATTGGTATGAAGGATTCCTTAGGTGTTATGGGAATTATCTTTGCGGTCTTAATTGTTATGCCAAGACTTGCCAACTCCTTTGACCCCATAACAGGAATGTTCATCAATATGGGCTGCATTTTTCTTCTTGCCTTTTTAAGCTGTCATAATCTTCTCATGTTTAACCAGTCCACTGTTGTCCTTGGATATCTTCTTCTCTACGGGTATGACGCTTCTGGTAAAACCTTTGCCCTTCGCAGTATAGGGCTTCTTCTGGGAGCAGCAGCTACGATACTTGTATTTTACAGAGGGCACAAAAAACGTACTTACAAGCGCAATATAAAAGATTTATTTTCTGAGTTTAACATTCATTCTTCCAGAACCCAGTGGCAAATTGCCTTAGCCTTGGGAGTTTCTTCTATTATGTGTGTAGTAGAGCTTCTGGATTTGCCTCGCTCTATGTGGGCTGGAATTGCAGCCATGTCTGTTATGCTTCCTTTTGAAAAAGATTCCAAAGTCCGAACCAAAGGAAGAATTCCAGGAAATATTATCGGTGGTATTGTATTCTTAATCCTGTATATCATATTGCCCCCATCATTCCTTTCTTATGCTGGAATCATCGGTGGTATTGGTGTTGGATTATCTGCAACCTATGGATGGCAGTCTTTATTTAATTCCTTTGGTGCTATGGCAGTAGCAACCAGTCTCATTGGTCTGGAAGGTGCGATTTTCTTCCGTATTTTCCATAATATCTGTGGCAGCCTATACGGACAGGTGTTTTATAAACTCTTTAGCAAATCTTTGCGACGATTTTCTTCAGACAAAGATGGATTGACTGTTGTATAATAACAAGGGGATGTTGCATGAATGAATTTCCAAATACAATTTCATGTAACATCCCATGTGTATTTTATCCTATCTTTCCAACTGTTCCATCACTCCCTCAACATTCAGGCACATATCATAAAGATTTTGATATATAGCTTTAAACTGGAGATATTTCTCCATAAGCTCAATCATCCTTTCCGGTTCATCGCAACTAATAAAAGTAAGCCATGCATCTAACTCATCTTGCCGTTCTTCCCTCCAGGATTCAAAAACCTCCTGTAGTTCTGGTCTTACTTCAATGTACTCTAAAATTTCCTTCCTGGTTCGAATCATAGGAAAATATTCTTTTAATTTGTTTGTCATAGGCAGACTCCTCCTGTTTTTTATATAAAAAATGGGTATGTGCTTCAGAAATGGAAGCATAGAAATAAAAATGAGGCACAGCCTACCACTTTCATGATAGGCTTATGCCTCATCTTCTTGCAGGTGTGAAACCACCTTCAAATTTTATCGTTTATTTAAAATATTCCACACCAGATTCGAAAATCTTAATATCCTGCTCTCCGTAAATATTCATGGCAACGCCATCTCCACGTCTCTCAGAGTGTGCCATCTTTCCAAGTACACGTCCATCCGGGCTTGTGATACCTTCGATTGCACAGTAGGAACCGTTGACATTCCATTCTTCATCCATGGTAATGTTTCCGTTTAAGTCGCAGTACTGTGTCGCAACCTGGCCGTTTTCAAACAGTTTCTTTAACCATTCTTCGTTAGCGACAAATCTACCTTCACCATGAGAAGCCGGGTTTGTATAAACTTTTCCAAGCTCTGCTTTCTGCAGCCATGGGGATTTATTTGTTACTACTTTTGTATAAACCATCTTGGAAATATGACGTCCAATTGTATTGAATGTCAGTGTAGGAGACTGTTCTGTCTGACCTACGATTTCACCGTATGGAACTAATCCAAGTTTAATCAGAGCCTGGAAACCATTACAGATACCAAGCGCAAGACCATCTCTTTCATTTAAGAGGCGCATAACTGCTTCTTTAATCTTTGCATTTTGGAATGCAGTAGCAAAGAATTTCGCAGAACCATCCGGTTCGTCACCCGCGGAGAAACCACCTGGGAACATAATCATCTGAGCCTGATCAATTGCCTTTTCAAAAGTTTCTACAGAATCACGGATGTCTGCTGCATCCAGGTTTTTGAATACCTTTGTGATAACTTTTGCACCGGCACGTTCAAATGCTTTTGTGCTGTCGTATTCACAGTTTGTTCCCGGGAATACTGGAATAAATACGGTTGGCTGTGCAATCTTATGAGAACAGATATGGATGTCTTTTGTATCATATACACCCTTATCCATATTCTTAGTTGCATCATCTGTCTCAGAACCAGAACGTGTCTTGAACACCTTCTCAAGAGGTGCTTTCCATGTTTCCAGAGCCTCTGCCATAGAAATAGACATATCCTTATAAGTCAGAACAGGCTCTTCTAAGACTTCACCGATTACAGTGTATGTCATTGCCAGTTCTCCGACTTTATCGTGTTTTACTTCGCAGATAATATCGCCAAATCCTGCTGTAAACAGGTCTCTCTCATCTACATTATGTTCGATCTTCACACCACGCTGGTTACCAAATGCCATCTTGGAAACTGCAGCAGCAATACCCTGACGGTCTAATGCATAAGCAGAAATAACTCTTCCTGCCTGAATATCTTCATGCAGTTTTGCATACTGTTCTTTTAATGCTTCAAAGTTCGGTAAGTCATACTCTGCTTTTGGTAAACGCAGCCATACTAATTTGCTTCCTGCTTTTTTCAGTTCCGGTGTGATCACATCTTTCTGTTTTGCCACATCCACTGCGAAGGATACCAGTGTAGGTGGAACGTCGATTTCATTGAAGGAACCAGACATAGAGTCTTTACCACCGATAGATGGAAGTCCAAATCCAAGCTGTGCTGCGTATGCACCAAGAAGTGCTGCAAACGGCTGGCTCCAGCGGCTTGGGTCTTCTGTCATTCTTCTGAAATATTCCTGGAAGGTGAAGCGGATCTTGCTGTAATCACCACCAGCAGCTACGATTCTTGCCACAGATTCTGTCACTGCATAAACAGCTCCGTGATATGGGCTCCAGCTTGACAGATATGGGTCAAAACCATAACTCATCATGGTAACAGTTTCTGTTTTTCCATTTAATACAGGCACTTTTGCTACCATAGTCTGTGTTTCTGTCATCTGATATTTACCACCATATGGCATAAATACACTTCCTGCTCCGATAGAACCGTCAAACATTTCTACCAGGCCTTTCTGGGAACAGGTATTTAAGTCAGCCAGTGTTTTTAACCAGCGTTCTTTTACATCACAAACTTTTGCACGGTCCAGAACATTTCCTTCTTTGTTTGGAATGTCCACGAACACATCAGTCTCCTGATGAGCACCGTTGGTATCTAAGAATGCTCTGGATAAATCTACGATGGTTTTTCCTCTCCAGTTCATCACCAGTCTTGGAGATTCTGTGACAACAGCAACTGGAATTGCTTCTAAGTTTTCTTCTTTGGCAAATCCTAAGAATTTATCTACATCTTTTGGATCAATGACAACAGCCATACGCTCCTGTGACTCAGAAATAGCGATTTCTGTTCCGTCAAGACCAGCATATTTCTTCGGAACCTTATCCAGATCAATTTTCAGTCCTGCTGCAAGCTCACCGATTGCAACAGAAACACCGCCAGCACCAAAGTCATTACACTTTTTGATAATGCAGCTGACTTCTTCTCTTCTGAACAGTCTCTGAATCTTTCTTTCTGTAGGTGCATTACCTTTCTGCACTTCTGCACCACAGGTTTCAATGGACTCTTCTGTATGTACTTTAGAGGAACCTGTAGCACCGCCGCAGCCATCACGTCCGGTACGTCCACCTAATAAGATGATGATATCACCTGGATCAGAGTTTTCTCTGATTACCGCTCTTCTTGGAGCAGCACCTAATACCGCACCAATTTCCATACGTTTTGCAACGTAGTTTGGATGATAAATTTCTTTTACATATCCTGTTGCAAGACCAATCTGGTTACCGTAGGAAGAATATCCATGAGCTGCACCGCGAACCAGTTTCTTCTGAGGTAATTTACCTTTCATAGTTTCTTTTACAGAAACAGTTGGGTCAGCAGCACCTGTCACACGCATAGCCTGGTAAACATAGGTACGTCCGGAAAGCGGGTCACGGATAGCTCCGCCAAGACATGTTGCAGCACCACCAAATGGCTCAATCTCTGTTGGGTGGTTATGAGTCTCATTTTTGAAGTTAATAAGCCACTCTTCTTCTTTTCCGTCTACATCAACAGGAACAACAATAGAGCATGCATTGATTTCATCAGACTCTTCCTGATCCTGAAGTTTGCCTTCTGCTTTTAATTTTTTCATAGCCATAAGAGCCAGGTCCATCAGGCAGACAAACTTGTCATCTCTGTCTTTATAAATCACCTGACGGTCAGCCAGATATTTTTCGTATGTTTTTACGATTGGTTCTTTGTAATCACCATCTCCAAAAGTAACATTCTTTAACTCTGTGGAGAATGTTGTATGACGGCAATGATCAGACCAGTATGTATCCAGTACACGGATTTCTGTCATGGAAGGATCACGTTTTTCTTCGTTTTTATAATAATTCTGAATGTGAAGGAAATCTTTAAAGGTCATAGCAAGATTCAAAGAAGCATACAGTTCTTTAAGCTCATCCTCTGCCATATCAGCAAAGCCTTCAAAAATCTTTACATCTTCTGGTTCCTCAAAATTTGTCACCAGTGTTTCCGGTTTTTCTGCTTCTGCTTCTCTGGAATCTACTGGGTTGATGCAATGTGCTTTGATCGCTTCCAGCTCTTCAAGAGAAACATTTCCTTCAATCACGTATGTAGTTGCAGAGCGGATGATCGGATTCTCATCCTCTTTTAAAAACTGTACACACTGTACGGCTGAATCTGCTCTCTGGTCAAACTGTCCAGGAAGATATTCTACAGAAAATACTTTGGAACCTTCCTTTCTTTCAAATGTCTCTTTAAACAATACATCTACAGGAGGTTCAGAGAACACACAGTTACATGCTTTCTCAAAAATCTCATCTGAGATATTCTCTACATCATAACGAATCAGTACACGTACTGCTTCTACGTCCTGAATTCCTAAATAACCTTCAATTTCATGTTTTAATTCTTTCGCCTGTACTGCGAAATCTGGTTTTTTTTCAACATAGACACGTCTTACGTTGCTCATTCCGGCTCCTTTCTGCCCTCCCGGGGCATTGGCTTTTTCTTTTTACCAGTTGTAAAAATAGTTTATCATACATCTCCTTATAAGTAAAATTAATATGACTAATATTTTATATAATTTTTTCTAATAACATGCGCTATGTTACAATTAAAAAATCTGCTGTTTACTTATGTATTCTGTAATCAGCAGATTTTTCAACTTTAAGCATCAATACCAAAGGTACGTAAATGTTCCATTGAGCCATATAATTTTTGTAGGTGAGCATATTCTTTTTCATCATAAAAGGAACATTCACCCTTTGTATAAGCTTTTGCTACTTCTAAAATAAATCTTGCAGCTTCATCTATTGACAGCATATTTGTAGCCCCTGTTGCACATCCAGGAACTGCTGTTTCTGTTGTAATGGCTACCCCCACGACTGGCGCTGTCGTTGCCGTCGCCGGCTGCAAAATACTATTTAAATGATACAGATTATTTCCATATGGTGTAATATCCTGCATACTTAATGCAAAAACTTTTGGAAGCTGTCCTGTAGTAATTTCCATAATACTTAAAAGATCTTCGCTAACCTTTAGAATATATCCATCTTTTACTGTTGGAGAAATAGAAAATCCTTTGTGATTCATAATCTTATTTCCTTTGGTAGTATCCACGGAAAGGATCGCATCTACAGATGCATCTACTTCGCTTTGATTCATCTGCGCCATGCTCACAGGAGAACCCATAAATGCAACTGGCTTATGAGGCTGTGTCGGTGCATCTGGACACACATGTGTAGATACCAGAACATCACCTTCTAAAAAGTCACCTTCCTTTTGCATTTTTAATAATTTTGCTGCTGTGGCTAATACGGTCAGCGCTCCGTCTCCATCAGAAACAAAACCCGTTCTTTCCGGTCTTGCCCCCAATCCCCCAAGTCTTCCAAGAAGTCCAATAGTAGGTGCAGTCCCTCCCTTTGATTTTCCATTTTTTCCAGGAATCATCACTTTAATCACATCTGTGCTCATTCCTTCTTCTCCTGTCAAAGTTTCCACTTTTACAGTACAATCTGATTTAATTCCCTTTAAAAATTCTGCTACTTTTTCTCCACTTGCATATGCAGAATCTAAAATTTCAAACATATCAATTATTTCTTTTACTAACATAGCCTCTCCTTACTGAATCCCCATTAAATCACACAAAGAAAGTATATAAATTTGTCCCGCATTTTTTACATCTTCAATATCTACTGTCTCATTATAAGAATGAATGCCAACCGTGTTCGATGGTCCATATTGAATTGTAGGAATACCCTTTTCTCTGTATTCCCTTGCATCGCTAGATGCCCACTGATATGCAGGTAAAACTTCAATTTTCCATAATTCTTCTGCATGTTTCTTGATTGCTTCCACAATAGCTGCATCGATTTCTGTATAGTTACCAAAACTTTGGAAATCTAATGTATATTCAATTCCCTCCATCTGGCTCTTCTTTACAATATTATCCACACAATCGCGAATTTCCTGTTCATCAACTCCTATTGGCAGACGCACATCCAAAACAGCTTCACAGTAATCAGGAACCATATTGGGTCTTACTCCGCCATGAATCATTCCTACATTTACTGCTACATGATCAATCACCTCTCCAGTACCTGCTCCATTTTTCTGTCCAGCAATCAATTTTGAATTAATCAATGCCTGTTTTTGATTTTCTCCATAATGTCCTTCAATTTTTCTAAGATCATCCAGATGCTCTAAAACATGAAAAAGTTTCAGAATCGCATTCTCGCCCTTATATCCAGCCAAACTTCCATGAGCAGACATTCCATGCGATTTAAAAATCAATTCAGCTTTTCCTTTTTGTCCAATTTCAATATTATCATGAGAAGTCGGTTCTCCTACCAAACAAGCATCTGCATTTTCTGCATAGCCATTGTCACATAACCATTTTGTACCAAATTCACCGCCACTCTCTTCATCTGAAACAATATGAAGACGAATATTTCCGTTCAATTGTGCACCTGATTCCTTTAGAATCTTCATTGCAAAAAGAAATCCAGCAACACCCGCTTTCATATCAGAAGTTCCTCTTCCTAAAATTTCTTTTTCTGTAATTTCTCCAGAAAACGGATCAAAATCCCACTGTTCTCGATCACCTGCTGGTACTACATCTACATGTCCATTCAAAATTACGCTAAACCCATCTTCTTTACCCATATGAGCCACAATACAAGGAAACTCTTCATTACATCCAACTTCTTCCCAGTCAATCCCTGCATCTTCAAGATACTTTTCCACAAAATCTATGACTGGGCGTTGACTTCCAATGGGATTTTCACTTGGTATCTTAATCAATTGTGAAACCAATTCAACAAGATCATCTAACTGCCCTTTCGCTCTATCTAAAATCTCTGCTTTTGTCACTTTACTCATGTTTCTCTTCCTTTCTTTTCTGTATCAATCTTTGTAAAGAAAACAAGCTACCTTATGTTTATCTGTTATCTCTTTTAATTCCGGCTTTTCTTGTTTACATCTCTCTTGACAAAATTCACATCTACCTGCCAATGGACATCCCTTTTGTTCACCAATTGGACTTGGTATTTCGCCCTTTAACACAATACGCTCTCTTTTTTCAAGTGGAGATTCTGGCGGAATAGAAGATAATAGTGCCTTTGTATATGGATGAAGCGGGTTTCTATATAATTCTCCGGCTTCACAAATTTCTACCATACTACCTAAATACATAATAGCAATTCGATCACTGATATGTTTGATAACACTTAGGTCATGAGAAATAAACACATACGTTAATCCATATTCTTTCTGAAGTTTATTAAAAAGATTCAACACCTGCGCTTGTATGGAAACATCCAATGCTGAAACAGGTTCATCGCACACAATCAACTTTGGATTCAAAGACAGAGCTCTAGCAATATTAATTCTTTGTCTTTGTCCACCAGAAAATTCATGAGGATAACGGTGTACATGCTGAATATCCAAACCAACTGTTTTTAATAACTCCAAGGCTCTTTCTGACCGCTCTTTTTTACTATCTAGTACCTTGTGCGCAATCATTGGTTCTTCTACCAATTTACCGGCTGTCATTCTAGGGTCTAAAGATGAAAATGGATCCTGAAAAACCATTTGTATATCTTTTTTTATTTTCTTTAATTCTTTTCCCTTTAAACCAAGGATATTTTCACCCTTGTATTCTAAAGTTCCACTTGTTGGTTTATGAAGCTGTACCAGACACTTGCCAAAAGTAGATTTACCACATCCAGACTCACCAATAATCCCTAATGTTTCACCTTCATATACATCTAAAGAAACGTTAGATAATGCATGAAGAATTTGTGGTTTTTCACTTAATTTCCGACTCTTGATTTTAAAATCTTTGCTCAGATTTTGAATTTTTAGAATCACCTTTTTCTCATCCATTTTCCTTCACCTCGCCTCTTCTTAGTTGTTCCTTTTTATTCTGTCTGTGACAGGCTACAAAATGCCCCTCTTCTAACTCCATAAGCGGCGGTACCTCTTTACTGCATATTTCAGTGGCATACTGACAGCGATTACAAAAATTGCAACAATTGCCTGTCAGACGCAAATCAGGTGGTGTACCAGGAATGGTATTTAATTCCCCTTTTACCTCATCACTCAGTTTTGGCATAGAATCTAACAGCCCCCATGTATATGGATGCATGGGATTTAAATACAGATTCTTGGCAGTGGCATACTCTACGGTTTTCCCTGCATACATAACCATAACTGTATCACACATTTTCCATACAACACCTAAATTATGTGTAATTAATAAAATGGATGTATCCATTTCCTCCTGCAATTCTTCCAGTAACTCCAGAACCTGTGCCTGCACGGTTACATCCAATGCTGTAGTTGGTTCATCTGCAATAATCATTTTGGGTTTACAGCACACTGCCATTGCAATGATAACTCTCTGACACATACCTCCAGAAAGTTCATATGGATAGGATTCCATTCTTTTTTCTGGCTGTGGAATCCCTACCTTTTTCAGTGCATCAATTGCCTTTTGTTTTGCCTCTTCCCTAGTTACATCTTGATGAGCACAGATCATTTCCACCATCTGATTCCCAATTTTAAACACAGGATCTAAAGATGTCATAGGGTCCTGAAAGACAACGGCAATATCCTTTCCTCTATAGTTCAACAATTCATTTTTGTTTAATTTCAAAATATCTTTTCCATCAAAATGGATCTCACCTTCAACAATTTTTCCTATTTTAGGAAGAAGACGAATGATGGAGGAAGCAGTCACACTCTTTCCTGAACCAGACTCTCCCACGATTCCCATGGTCTCTCCTTTATTTAAAGTAAAACTAACACCGTCAACTGCTTTTGAAACACCGCTGGCGGTAAAGAAATATGTTTTTAAATCCTTCACAGTAAGCAATTCTTTACTACTCATATGTTTCCCTCATTCTTCCTTCATCATCTTTTCATCTTCGGATCAAGCACATCTCTAACGCCATCTCCTAAAAGGTTAAACCCAAGAACAGTAACCAAAATAAATACGCCCGATATAGTAGCAATATGAGGTGCTGTATTTAAGCAATCTCTACCAGCACGTAAAATATTTCCCCAGGAAGCAGTTGGCTGCGCAATTCCCAATCCTAAAAAACTTAAGGTTGCTTCTGAAATAATCGCACCTGCAATATTCAGTGTTGCATAAACGATAATCGGAGAAATCGTATTTGGCAAAATATGCCCAAACAACATTCTCATATTTGAAATACCGATTACACGACCTGCATTACAATATTCTTCATTTTTAACAATATGTACTTGACCACGAACTACTCTGGCAAATGTAGGAACATTTCCAATACCTATAGCCAAAATAACATTTTGCAGTCCTGAACCTAAAATAGTCATTAAAATAATTGCCAAAAGAACAAATGGAAAAGCAAGCATACCATCCATAATTCTCATAATAACAGCATCTACAACCCCACCTGCATAGCCAGAAATAAGACCAAGAAGAATTCCAATGACACCTCCAACAATCGTTCCACCAATTGCAGCAATTAAAGAAATTCTGGCACCATAAACTACACGAGAAAACAAATCTCTTCCAAATTCATCTGTGCCAAACAGGTGCCCATTTTCCCCCAATCCTAAATAAGTCTCAGATGGTTTAATTGCATTTGGATCATGAGTAGCAAGCAAAGGTGCAAAAACAGCTAAAACAATCATAAATACCACTATCACCAGACCAATCATAGCTGTTTTGTTTCTCCGCAATTTATTCCAAACATTATTTGATTTTCGTTCTTTTTTTACAAGTTGGGAATGGGCTTCAATTCCCATTTTTTCTGTCGTATAAGTCTTTTCCGTCATTTACTTTCCTCCATTCCCATTCTCATAATTTACTTTAGGATTAATCATGGTATAGACAATATCTACCACCAGGTTGATTACAACAAATACGATTGCTGTAAACAAAACAACCCCTTGAATCAATGCATAATCTCTGTTATCAATCGCACTTACGATCATAGTTCCCATACCAGGCCATGCAAAGATGCTTTCTGTTAAAATTGCTCCTGTAAATGCTGTGGCAAGCTGAAGACCTAAAACAGTTACAATCGGAGGTAATGCATTCTTTAATGCATGTTTCCATATAACAACACTTTCTCGAAGCCCTCTTGCTCTCAGCGCCCTAATGGAATCATTATTTACCACTTCTAACATGCTTGATCTGGTAATTCTGGCAAATGTAGCCATTGGAATTGTAGACAGACAAAAGCAAGGCAGAATCATATGGCTGATTACATCCCACAGACCATTTCCCATATCTCCCATTCCCATAGCTGGAAGCCATCCCAGATTGACACTAAACACTAGGACTAGCATTAATCCCATCCAAAAAATAGGCATAGAAACACCAATCAATGCAATTACCATAAAAATGTAATCCAACATGGAATATTGCTTTATTGCAGAGATAATTCCTGCCATCACGCCTAAAACAAGCGCAATCAAAAGACTTGTCAAGGTAATCAAAAGTGTATTTGGCACTCTTTCCATAATCAACTCTATCACTGGTTGGTTATAAGAATAAGATTTCCCAAAATCCCCTGAAAGAATCTGTTTCAAGTACATCATGTACTGTTCACCCTTACTTTTGTTAAGTCCAAGTTCTTCTTCCAGTTGTTCTACAGCTTCCTTGGGTGCTTGCGGACCTAACATTGTAAGTGCAGGATTCCCTGGTATCATGCGAGTAAGAATAAATGTAATCGTAATTACAATAAAAAGTGTCGGAATACTCTGCAAAACCCTTTTCAGTATTGTTTTTAGCATACTCTGCCTCCTTAACTAAACGTCATCTATCAAAATCTGTCTCACTCATTGCCCCTAAAACAGGCATTGAGTGAGACAGATAAAATTATTTATTGAATAACCCAAACATTTTCTTCGTCTGTAACTAATTTTATAGTACCGTCAGACCTTTGATTAAAATCCTGAACTCTTGGATGAACTCCCATACATTCGTATGGATTTCCATAAAAGATTCCTGTATCGTCATTTGTAATGATTTTTAATACTTTTTTATATATTTCCGCACGCTTTTCTTGATCTGTTTCAATCAAAGCATCTGCCAATAACTGATCTACTTCTGGATTATTATATCCCTGTCCATTTCCAAGTGTACCAATTGCATCTGATTTGAACATTTTATCAAAGAAGAAATATGGATCTGGATACCATAACCATCCCATTGCAAATATATCTGCCTGTCCAGATGCACCAACCTCGCTGAAAGCACCCCATTCTACGGTATTAATATTTAAATCAACGCCTACCATCTTCCAATATGACTGAAGAATTGTTGCCGCTTTCTGACGGAATGTTTCATTTGTCACATAAATATCCAATTCCATTCCATCTGCATACCCTGCTTCTGCAAGTAACTCTTTTGCTCCTTCCGGATCGTAGGATGGAACATCTGCTTCTACTGCTTCATCATATCCCCATGATGCTTTTGGTAGTGGAAGACATGCTTCTTCCCCTTCTCCATACTGGAATACACCTGCTGCTAACTCTTTGTAATCAACTGCTTTTATCAATGCTTCTCGAACCTTCGGATCTGCAGTTGGTCCATTTACCATATTGAAATATGCATAAGTAATCTGAATACTAGGCTTCTTTAATAAATTGATTTTTTCATCCTCAGCAACAAGTTTTACAGATTCACCAGAGATCTGCATAGCGATATCAATCTCACCAGTTCTTAAAGCATTTACTTCCTGATTCTGATCTGTAATTACTTTAAAAACAACGCGATCTAAGTTTGGTTCACCAAGAAAATACTTTTCATTTTTCACTAATTCTGTCTGTTGATCCAAACTGAATTTTTCCATCATGAAAGGCCCCGTACCTACTAAATGATTACCAAATTCGTCGCCCCAACCTTCTACTTCTTCTTTTGGAACAATTCCGTTTCCAATATTTGTTAATGCAGTCATAAATACGGCACTTGGTGCTTTTAAAACAGCTTTCACATGAGTCTCATCCACTGCCTCTGCATAATCTAACATATCAAGACGCTGTAAAGCCGATTCTTTTGCAGAACGATTTAAACTGTAAGCAACATCTTCTGCTGTCATTTTTCTACCATCTTGGAATTTTCCTGGATGAAAATACACATCATCACGAATGGTAAACAGATATTCCATTCCATCTTCACTAATGGTCCATTCCGTTGCAAGCGATGGCTTAATATTTGCAATTTCTTTATCATATGTTACCACTGTATCACATACCTGATAAAGAATCTGTGCCTCGTAAGTTCCTGTATATTTTACAGGATCAAGATTTTTAGGCGAAGAGATCAGTGCAATCTTTAATTCTCCACCTTTTGTCACCTCATCTGGAACATCAATAGATGCTTCTTTGTTTACAATTTCTTCTTTGTTCTCTGCTGTCTTCCCTTCTTGCTTTTCTGTTTTTTCTTTACTTCCACAGCCCGCTACTGACATAGCCATAACTGCTGCAAGAACGATAGCAATTACTTTCTTCTTCATCTCATTTCCTCCTTTAGCAACAATTCATTATCTCCATAATCTTTCATAAAAAGATAACATATTCCTTCTTCCTTTTACAAGATTCGTGGTGCACAAATTTAAATCGTTAAATTGTGCACCACGAACAAATAATTTCTCATCTTTTTAATTATGATTCCATGTAAGCCAATATTTTCATTACTAAATTTACTTGAAACAACACATCTGGATCATTTAAATCAGCCCCCGTTAATTGTTCAATTCGCCTAATACGATAAGCTAATGTATTTCTATGAAGAAACAATGTCTCCGCTGTTTCTTTTCTTGCACCATGATGCTCTGCCAGTGTTTTAAGCGTCTCCAAAAAAGGAGTTCCATACTTTTCATCATGCATCTTCAATTCCAGAAGTGTCTCATCTACAAATTCACGAAAAATATCCATTTTTGCCATTTCAAAAAATGCCTCTTCTAATCGAAGATCTTCAATAAAACAAATCTCTCTCTTTCCTCTTTTCTTACCAATTGTAATTGCAGTTCTTGCTTTCTTATAGGCCATAATAAAATCATGATAAGAAAAAATCTCTGTAGAAACTCCGATTGTAATCCATGCACCATAGTTTTTATAAATCTGTCTCTGTATTTCTTTCATACACTTCAAAATTTCGCTTTTCTCAATGTCCTTTGTAAACAGACAATGAAAACTATCACTCTTATTTCCAACAAAAAAACATTGTCTGTGCCTTCTCAAGACATCTTTATGAATCTGCATAATCTCATCTTTAAAAATATTTACTTCAGCTTCTGTTTTATTTCGAATCACTTTTTCAAACTCATCAATATCTCCAACCACCAATATGTATGAAAAAGAAGGCCACTTCAGCCCTCTAGCACGTTTTACAGCATCTTCTTCTGTCTGAATATTTCCACTAATTAAATCAAAAAAAAAGTTGTTATCTTGGTAATATTCTGTTTGTTCTACCAAACCCTTTTTAGAAAACTCCAAAGCTAGATAAACGCCTGCTTGCCTTAATGCAATTTCACTCATTTCATCAAACTTTCCTTTTAAACCTACTGCATAAAGAAATCCATTGCATTTATTTTTTACGTATATCCCCATTGCACGTATTTCCCACTCTCCTGCTGATGCAGCCACGATTTCATCTTTGCTTTTCTCCACATACTCTTTTAACTGCTTCTGTATAGTTGTATCTTCATAAGCATTTTTTGCTAACCATCGTTCTGCACCTTCTCCTTCCGGATAGCACCCTAGCAACATCTGTCTATGATCAGCAACCAAAATTACACACCCTAGCATTTCTCCTAAAACAGCACAAATTTCCTGAAATCCACCACCCTCAATCTGTATTTCAAGAAATTTTTCATTCATGGCTTTATTAAATTCTAACTTTTGATTTTGTGCATTCACCACTTTTTTCATTAAAGGATTTGCGAGATTAATAAAAGCCATATCCCGTGGTACCTCAATTACAGGAACCTGCAATTCATTTGCCAGATCTTTTATCTTCTGGGTGATTTCTCCGAAAAATTTTGTTTTTAATGCAATACCAGAGGAACCTGCTTTTGCCATAGCTTTAATAATATCTAACAATACCCCTTCGTCACGATTCATGGCATATCCTGTAGTAATCATCAACTCATTTTTTTTAATCCATGGAATAATATCAGGAACTTCCATGGCATCAATATAAAGTATCTCTCGATCTACTCCTTTATTTCCTGCAACTAATCTACATTCTTTCCATTCTTCCATCTTTAAAACATCACTTATATTTATAGACATCTTACATTCCTACTCTTCATTGACTTTTTTTCTTGTAACTTTTATATTATAACATGAATACATATATAATTGGAGATTTAATCTATGGATATCAGTTTTGAACTTTATAAAGTTTTTTATTACGTAGCTACCACTCTAAGTTTCTCCGAAGCATCCAGACAACTCTATATTTCCCAGTCTGCGGTAAGCCAGTCTGTGAAATCATTGGAGCAAAAATTGGGACATGCCCTGTTTCACCGGAGTACAAAAAAAGTCGCCTTAACCCCAGAAGGAGAATCTCTCCTGCGACATGTGGAACCCGCAGTAAACCTTTTATATGAAGGAGAAAATCAGATTTTGAATTCTCCTTCCCTGGAAGCACCTTTGCGTATTGGAGCCAGTGACACCATATGTCGCTATTTTCTGGTTCCCTATTTTCAGCGTTTCCACCAGGAATTTCCAAACATCCACATAAAGGTTACAAACGCAACTTCAAAAGATTGCGTATCCCTTCTCCACAACAACAAGGTAGACTTTATTGTGGCAAACACACCAAATCCCTATTTAACAGAAAAAGATACCTTCTACGTTATTCGAGAGTTTCAGGACATTTTCGTGGCAGGTAAGAAATTTTTCAACTTAGAAAACCAGGCGCTGTCCTTACGGGAATTAACCCGTTATCCTATTCTTATGTTGGATAAAACCAGCACTACCAGTGAATTTCTCCACCAACTTTTTGTAAAACATGGTCTATCCCTAACACCAGAAGCTGAACTTTCCAGTAATGATCTTCTCCTAGATTTTGCTCACATTGGCCTTGGTATTACGGTTGTCCCTGATTATGTATTAAAACATCGTCAAAAAGAATTTTACCCTCTAAACATACAGGAATCTATCCCCAACAGAAAGCTGATTCTAGCATATCAATCCCAGCTTCTATCTTCCCCTGTCTGCGAAAAATTCCTTCGCTACCTGTTGCCGGATATACAACTCTAAATGCAAAAAATCACCCCGAAAACCAGTACTATACGGATTTTCGGGGTTCTATTTTTATTCTGCTTCTGCAATCACTTCTACTTCACAAAGCACATTTTTAGGTAATGTTTTCACCGCCACACAGGAACGTGATGGCTTTCCCGTAAAGTATTTACCATACACTTCATTAAATGCTGCGAAATCTCCCATATCTGCTAAAAAACAAGTGGTTTTTATAGTCTTTTCGTAGCTGCTTCCTGCTGCTTCTAAGACAGCACCCAGATTTTTCATAACCTGCTCTGCCTGTTCTTCAATAGTAGCTCCCTGGATTTCGCCTGTTTCTGGGTTTAATGGAATCTGCCCAGATGTAAATACCACACCCTTCACTACCATTGCTTGAGAATATGGTCCGATTGCTGCCGGCGCTTTTTCTGTACTGATAACTTTCATAATGCCATCCTCCTGAAGTTCTTTTCCATTCATTATAGTACACTAAAAAGCACACGGCAAGTCCTTTCCATCATGGATTCCAGAACCGTTTTATCTTCTCGGGAGTTTGACAGTTGAATAATTAAAAATCACCTTGCAGGTCTTATAAAACCTGCATTTTTTATGTCAAATTTTATGTTTTGATATATACTTGTTTGTAATAGTGTGGTATACTAGAAGAAAAAAGGATTTTTTTATCATGTACATAGCAATCACAGGCAGCAAAAATAATAAAGATGTATATATTTATCGTTCCTTCCGCAAAGAAAACGGAAAAGCCTCTTCATGTATTTACAAAAAACTCGGGAAGTACAATGCTCTTTTGGAACAGTTCGATGGAAATGAAGACAAACTGATGACATGGGCAAAAGAACAGGCTGCTAAGGAAACCGAACTTTATAAGCTGCATACCGGAAAAGTTTCTGTAGAGTTTTCCAAAGCTGCAGCTATCCCTATGAATGAACGCCGTTCTTTCAATGTAGGTTATCTGTTCCTTCAGAAACTATGCACGCAGCTACGTTTAGATAAAGTCTGCCGGACAATTAAAAGCAGGCATAAATTTAAATATGATCTGAATGCAATACTCACAGATCTTGTCTATGCGAGGATTCTTTCCCCTGCCAGCAAACTGGCCAGCTACGAGTACTGCCAGTCTTTGTTGGAACCGCCTAAATACAGTCTCCAGGACGTTTATCGTTCTCTTTCTGTGATTGCAGGGGAGTCTGATTTTATACAAAGTGAGCTATATAAAAACTCAAACTTCATTCATCCACGAAATAATAGAATCCTTTATTATGACTGTACGAATTATTACTTTGAAATTGAAGAGGAAGATGATTTCCGGCGTTACGGAAAAAGCAAAGAAAACCGTCCTAATCCAATCGTAACTATGGGATTATTTATGGACGCAGACGGTCTTCCCCTTGCCTTTGACATCTTCCCTGGAAACCAGAATGAACAGACAACCCTGAAGCCGTTAGAATCCAAAATTCTTCAGGATTTTAACTACAGTGAATTCATATACTGTTCTGATTCCGGACTTGGCAGTTCAAGTAACCGAAGATTCAATTCTTTAGGAAATCGGGCTTATATCATCACGCATTCTCTGAAAAAAATGAAAAAGGAAGATCGTGAGATTGCTCTGAACCCGACTCAGTTCCGCAGAATTGGATCCGACCAATTTATAGATATCCGTACACTGGACGAATCGGATGAAGAGGTCTATAACACAATCTACTACAAGGAAGTGCCTGTTGTTACAGGTGACATGGATGAAACTTTAGTTGTCACCTATTCCCCTAAGTACAAAGCCTACCAGAGAAAAATCCGTGCCCGGCAGATTGAACGGGCTGAAAGGATAATCACAGCACCTAGACGCAAAAGAAAAGGGAAAAATCAAAACGATCCTATGCGCTTCGTAAAAAAGACTTCCGTTACTACTGATGGTGAGATTGCCGAAAAACAAGTTTATGATCTTGATGAAGAACAAATCCAAAAAGAAGAATTGTATGATGGTTTTTATGCAGTTATCACAAACCTGGAAGGAGATATTTCAGAGATCATAAGGATCAACAGACAACGTTGGGAAATCGAAGAAAACTTTCGGATCATGAAAACAGAATTCGAAGCAAGACCTATATATGTCAGAAGAGAAGACCGGATAAAAGCCCATTTCATGACCTGCTATATCAGCCTTCTACTCTATCGTTTACTGGAAAAGGAACTTGGAAATATTTATACAGCAGATCAGATATTGGAAACATTACGCTCAATGCAAATGACACTGCTGAACACAGCGAGTGGATATATCCCCTCTTATACAAGAACCGAATTAACCGATGCATTACATAAAACATTTGATTTTAGAACGGATTATGAATTCATTACCAAAACAGATATGCGAACTCTTATCAAAGATACAAAGCAAATAAAATCAAAACTGAAATAATATAGTACATATCGCTGCAAAAAGGAAAACGGCTACAGTGCCCATATTTACTGGGTTTGTAGCCATTTTGTCACCTTATAACTGTCAAAGATGGGATTATAAGTAAAATTAATATGACTAATATTTTATATAATTCTTTCTAATAATATATAATTTCCAAAATTTTTACTATTTCAAAGTCAGGATGCATTCCTATTACTTCCGTTCTTCTTTTATTTCCTCATAAACCGCCAGATTATACCCATTAAAATTTACCGTTTGGTTCTCCTCTTCTTTTGACATAGATACAGTCACAAGATGTCCATTCTGCAAAAACTCCTCCCACTGGCTTTCATCCAGATTTGGTATATAATATGGCCAGTGCCACACTACATTTTCTGATACCTTATTTTACTATATAGGTATGGGATTTGCAATGAAATCCCCTATACAAACCAGAGAAAAACAGCTTCCCCCTTTGCTTTTATTTCCACCTGGTAGTCTGTATTTCTGTGAAGTTTTTCCAAATCTATACTCTCTCCCGGAAGAATTTCTTCACTTTCCAAAATCACGTTTCCCTCTCTATCCATGATTCTCAGCGCTATGCTGTCACTGCTGTCAGCATGAACCACCATCTCTTTTTTATAAAACACACTGTTAAAATTTAAGTAACCATCTTCGCCCACGGAAATCTTTTCCCACTCTCCAAAGGTATCTATATCTCTAAGCGATACCTCAAAAGACGGAGAAAAATACTCATGCACAACCCCAACATTTTCATAAACCAGATAACCGCCAACCAATACCATGGCCGCAAGAAAAACTGCCACACCCCCTGTCAGGATTCTCTTTCTTTTTATCTGACGTTTTAACTCTTTTAACATTTTCTTATTTTCCTCCTGAAGCCTTACACTTGATGGCAGTTTCCATTCCTGTTCCATAGTTTCATATTCTTTTCTGCAATTCCAACAGCTTTCAAGATGGGCTTTCATCACTTCTGTGGTTTCTGCGCTTAGCACTCCATCCATATACAACGGCATTAAATCTTTGGCAATACTACAACTGATTTTTTCCATTCTCCACATCCTCCATATACTCTATAATCTGTTTTCTGGCGCGGTAAAAAGTAACCCTGGCCCAGTTTGGTGTCTTCCCGAATAACAGGGAAATTTTCTCAAAAGAAAGCTCCCCAAATACCCGCAGGGTAAACACTTCTTTGTAAGGTTCTTTCATCCTGTGCAAAAACTGATGAATCAAAAATACAGTCTCTTCATCCAGAATTTTCTCTGTAATTCCATCCGACACCTGCTGTGCCGGTTCTTGAAATTCTTCCTTTACATAGATTTTTTCACGTTTGCAATACGTGTAATAAGTATTTCTGGCAATGGTAAACAACCAGGCGCGAATATCCTTTTTTCCATCAAAACCATCTATGGATTTCAGAGCCCTGGTAAAGGTCTCCTGTGTGATTTCTTCTGCAATTTCTTCACTGGCTGAAATACTTCTGAGAAACAAATACACATCCTTAAAATACCATTCATAAATTTTATCAAATTCCACCCTCTGACCCTCCTTTCACTCTATTAACTAATGACTCTTCCAAACATTACACATTTTTTCATTTATTTTTCTATTATATTTGAATTCTGCTTTAAAGTCTGATACTATAAATCCGATTATTTTTACAAAAAGGAGGAGGCGCTATGCTGATTAGTATTGCCTTAATCTTATTGCTTGGAATGTTTATGGGATGGCTCTGTAAAAAAATCCATCTGCCAGGTCTTACCGGAATGCTTCTAACAGGTATTCTTCTGGGTCCTTATGTTTTAAACCTGATTGATTCTTCTCTTTTAAATATTTCTTCGGATTTAAGAAGAATTGCCCTGATTATTATTTTAGCAAGAGCCGGGCTTTCCCTGGATTTAAAAGATTTGAAAAAAGTAGGCCGTCCTGCTGTTCTTATGTGTTTTGTTCCAGCCTGTCTGGAAATGCTTGGAATGGTACTGCTGGCGCCTGCCCTTCTTGGTATTTCTGTTTTAGATGCTGCCATTATGGGTGCTGTGGTGGCTGCAGTCTCTCCCGCTGTAGTGGTTCCGAAAATGCTGAAGCTTATGGAGGAAGGATACGGGGTGTCTCACAGCATTCCTCAGTTAATTCTTGCCGGCGCATCGGTGGATGATGTTTTTGTCATTGTTGTATTTACTGCTTTCACCGGACTGGCACAGGGCAATCGTGTATCTGTAAAAAGTTTTCTCAACATTCCCATTTCCATTATTTTGGGAATTCTGGGCGGCTTTTTGATTGGCTGGGTTCTGGCAAAATATTTTGAAAAGATGCACCTGAGAGATACTGTAAAAGTTATGATTTTTCTCTGTGTCTCTTTTCTTCTTGTAACCTTTGAGGATACATTTTCCTCCATCATTCCTTTTGCATCCCTCATTGCAGTAATGGCAATGGGTATCTCCCTGCAAAAGAACAGAACAGAAGTTTCCAGACGCTTATCCGTAAAATTTAATAAACTGTGGGTTGCAGCAGAAATCCTGCTCTTTGTGTTAGTTGGGGCAACCGTTGATATTCAGTATGCAGCCTCTGCCGGACTGCTCTGCATACTTTTGATTCTCGGTGTACTTCTTTTCCGTATGCTTGGCGTCTGCCTCTGTCTGCTCCAAACATCTCTGACCTGGAAAGAACGCCTTTTCTGCATGATTGCCTATACCCCAAAGGCGACTGTACAGGCAGCGATTGGCGGCGTTCCTCTTGCTATGGGACTTTCCTGCGGAAATATGGTTTTAACTGTAGCGGTAGTGGCAATTCTAATGGCAGCGCCTCTTGGTGCGTTTTTCATAGACGCCACCTATAAAAAATTATTGAAATAAAACAAAATCAGGAGTATGAATATACATCACTTTTCTGTGTTCTGTATTCATACTCCTGTTCTGTCTTTCTTTGATTTTACAAAGCTGGTATCTGTTTGTTCTTATCAGCCAGATATTTCTTCACGCCCTCCACATCTGAATATGCAAAGTGACGGAGTTCATCTTCCGTAAGCTGTCCCAGTTCCTCTAAATCATAACTTCCTGTCACATAGCAGCTTGGTTTCAGCATTTCCTCTGTAAATCCCAGTTCTTCCATCTGCTCCCTGGAAATATACTGGCTCACCTCAATTTTATTGCAGGCTTTGCAGTGATACACCGAAAAAAGTTCTTTGCTCATAATTCCTTTGCTCCTTTTGTATAACCATTTTCTATTTTGTATTTTAATACAAAGTCAATGATTTGTATAGACCGGAAGTAGCTCCAAAACCGACACCGCAACAAACGCCACAACAAGCAGCATCCCCAGCCTCACCAATATCTTTTCCAAAAAAGGACTGATTCTCTGTTTGCGCCATTGGTAAGGCAGTAAGAAGGTAATCAGCACGCAAATACAGAAAATCCCAATATCCACCCACAAAACACTTTTTCCTGTAAAACAGATATAACCATAAAACAGCAGTGGCATAGCCAGAAGTCCTGCAAAAAGTCCCATAAAATTCTTCCCTAAAAGTCCCGGTATAGCATTTCCCAGGATTCTCTGTTCCATGAGGAAAAATATAAAGGCAGGAAAAAACAATAATTTCAAATGTTCCCACACCGTTTCATTAATCGGAGAAAAAAGTCCAATCAATAGATTTTCATGGGACCATTCATAAAAGAAATGGCTCAAAGTTCCAAGTACAAGTGTCCACACAATCCCTATCCACGTTATTTTTCTACATTTTCTATTCATAAAACCCATACCTCTTTTTTCAAATAGTATATGTTCGCCAAAGACTTTTTATCGACATGGCTTGCCAAAAATCAAAAAAGCCTTCATAATAAATAAAAATACTTACAGGAGGATTATTTAACATGAAATTAGGATTTATTGGATGCGGCAATATGGCATCAGCCATTATAGGGGGCATCCTAAAAAACAACCTTGTACAGCCTGATGACATCCTTGCCTCTGTAAAATCAGAAGCTTCGGCAAAACGGGTAAGAGAAACCCTTGGAGTTTCCTGCTCCACAGACAACCTAGAAGTGGCAAAGTCTGCCGATTATGTGTTTTTGGCTGTAAAACCCCAGTTCTGCGCCCAGGTTGCTACTGAAATAAAAGAAAGTTTAACCCCAAATCAGGTGCTGGTTTCCGTCATTGCCGGAAAAAATTTATCCTGGTTAAAAGAACACCTGGGAGAAGACAAAAAAATTATCCGTACCATGCCAAACACTCCGGCTCTGGTAGAGGAAGGCATCACCGGAGTCTGCCCGGATGCTCTGGTTTCCCAGGAAGAGCTTCAACAAGTATTAGCACTGCTGCGCTGCTGCGGACGGGCTGACGTGGTAACTGAGCCGATTCTGGATCTTGTAGGCGCTGTAAGCGGCAGTTCCCCTGCTTTTGTTTTTATGTTCATTGAAGCGCTGGCAGATGGCGCTGTAGCTGAAGGAATGCCCAGAAAACAGGCTTATGAGTTTGCCGCACAGGCAGTTCTTGGCAGTGCAAAAATGGTTTTGGAAACCCAAAAGCATCCAGGAGAATTGAAGGACATGGTCTGCTCCCCTGGGGGAACTACCATTGAGGGCGTGAACACGCTGGAAAAAGAAGGTATGCGAAGCGCTGTCATGGATGCTGTACGGGCTTGCATTGCAAAGACGAAAAAATTATAATTTCTTCGGCTCTGTCTCACATCTTTCATATATCAGTTGCACAAAAAGGGGCTGTGAAATAACAGCCTCTACGGAAAAAGAGGACTTTTCGTTCAAAATGAACGAAAGGTCCTCTTTTATGTTAAAATTAACTTGCGATGAAAATTTCAACTATAAATTATAATAATCCAAAACAAGGATATTTACCACTGTTTCTTTCAGATTGTTTGGATCTGCTGGATCCTGTTTTAACATTTGACAGATTGATGGGAGGAATCGATTTAAATAAGTATCTGACAGATATTCCGGAGTATACAACTGGACGACTCAGATATAATCCGGTCAACATGTTAAAAACAGTACTTTTTGGATTTATGACCAGCGGCTACTGCTCCCTGAGAGAACTGGAAGACAACTGCAAAGTCAATATCAGATTCATGTATCTCATGGATCACCAGACTCCATCATACCGAACCTTTGGATATTTCATCAACGAAGTGCTTCAGGATAAGATTGAAAACATTTTTAACGACATCAATCAAGCTATCTTCAACGAGGAGCATGTGGATTTGCAACACATCTACATCGATGGTTCCAAGTTTGAAGCAAACGCCAACAAATATACCTGGGTTTGGAAGAAGGCTACCGAAAAGTTCCGTTACAAGCTTTATGAAAAAATTACTACGGAAATTGAGGAAATCAACACAGAAATCGCATGGAGTGGAGTACAGATTTCAGCTAATTCTGAATATGTACCAGATTATCTGAATGAAATCATTGATCAGCTAGTGCTTTTATGGGATCTGGATATAAGTACATTTGTTTACGGAAGCGGAAAGAGAAAATCCAAAGAGCAGCGTCATTATGAACATTTGACTGGTTTCTGTCAGAAACTTCAGGAATACATAGAAAGAATTGACATCTGTGGTCCTGATCGTAACAGCTATTCTAAAACAGATAAATCAGCTACCTTTATGCGCATCAAAACGGATTACATGGGCAATGATCAGCTTCTGCCGGCATACAATGTACAGATTGGTGTAGCAGATGAATATATCGCAGTTGTTGACGTGAACCATTATCGTTCCGATATGGACTGTTTCATTCCTTTGATGGAGCACTTCAAACAAACGTATAGCTTCTATCCCAAGTATCCTGTGGCAGATGCTGGATATGGATCATATAACAACTATATTTTTTGCGAACAAAACGGAATGGAAAAGTATATGAAGTTTCCAATGTTTAAAAAGGAAACCAAGGATCGAAAGTATCATGAAGATCCATTTCGTGCAGTTAATTTTAGAATTGATGAACAAGGTGTCATGAGATGTCCTAACGATAAAGCATTTCATCTTTTATACAGAAGAAGTGTGAGGGGAAATCAATACGGACGCAAGGAAGAACTGTATGAATGTGAAGATTGCAGTGGATGTCCATATGCAGAGAAATGTAAGAAAACAGCTAAAAATCGAACTGTTCGGATCAATCAGGAACTCACTGCAATGCATCAGGAAGTAATCGAAAACTTAGAAAGTATTCATGGTGCGCTGTTACGAATGAACCGTTCGATACAAGCAGAAGGCACTTTCGGAATCATGAAAAACGACCGTTGGTACAAGAGAATTGTCCGAAGAGGTATTAATTCGGTTAAACTAGAAGTTTTACTTGTGGCAATAGGACATAATCTATATAAATATCAGAACAAAAAGATGAGAAATAGAACTGCCGCATAGATTCAAAAAGAGAATCTCTATGGGGTAGGGGAAGTGCGCCTTTTCAGCGTAGGATTCTAGCAATTTATACACAACAAAAGCAAAAAGAGGGATGCAAAAAAACTCAATCAAGTTTTTTCACATCCCCTTTTTAGTAGCGAGAGGGGGATTCGAACCCTCGACACTACGGGTATGAACCGTATGCTCTAGCCAACTGAGCTATCTCGCCATACTTTCTGATTTTTGCAAAAGGAATGGGACCTATAGGGCTCGAACCTATGACCCTCTGCTTGTAAGGCAGATGCTCTCCCAGCTGAGCTAAGATCCCATTTCATTTTAATTTGTCTTGCGACAAGTAGCGAGAGGGGGATTCGAACCCTCGACACTACGGGTATGAACCGTATGCTCTAGCCAACTGAGCTATCTCGCCATACTTTCTGATTTTTGCAAAAGGAATGGGACCTATAGGGCTCGAACCTATGACCCTCTGCTTGTAAGGCAGATGCTCTCCCAGCTGAGCTAAGATCCCGTTCCACAGTTGCTGTATCGCTGACTGCTTTGCTATTATATACTGATTTGTCGTGAATTGTCAACACTTTTTTGAAAAAAATTTTATTTTTTTTCTAACAACGAAATCAGCCGGCTGGTTCCCAGGCGATCTGCGCCCAATGCAATAAACTTTTCTGCATCTTCTACAGAGGCAATTCCCCCTGCTGCTTTTACTTTTATGTCTTTTCCCACATGATTTCTCATAAGTTCCACATCTGCAAAGGTAGCCCCTCCTGTGGAAAAGCCTGTAGAAGTTTTAATATAGTCTGCCCCTGCTCTGGTTACCACCTGACAGAGCTTAATTTTCTCCTCTTCTGTCAGAAGGCAGGTTTCAATAATGACCTTCAAAAGTTTTCCATGGCAGGCCTTCTTAATCTCCTGAATTTCGGCCAGAACCCCTTCATAATTTTGTTCTTTTACCATTCCCAGATTAATCACCATGTCAATTTCATCGGCTCCGTTCTTCACTGCATCCTCTGTCTCAAAAACCTTTGCCGCAGTGGTCATATTTCCATTTGGAAATCCGATGACCGTACAGATTTTCAAACGTTCCTGTACATAATCTCTGGCTTTTTTCACATAACAGGGTGGAATACATACAGAAGCAGCCTTATACTCCATCCCTTCCTCACACAATGCCTGAACTTGTTCCCAGGTTGCTGTCTGCTTTAATAAGGTGTGGTCTAATCTCTTTAAAATTTCTCTTTTTTCCATTTCGCAATCCTTTCTTTTCACAGTTTTTCCAAAACGGAAGTTCCAATGGTTCCCTCTGGCATAGGCACCTGAAAATTCTCTGCAATGGTTGCTCCAATCACTGCAAAGGTATCACTGACTCCCAGGTCTTTCCCTTCCTTCATGGATGGAGAATATGCCAGAAATGGCACCTGTTCCCTGGTGTGGTCTGTTCCTGTATAGGTTGGGTCATTTCCATGGTCTGCTGTAAGAATCAGCAAATCATCTTCTCTTAATACCTCCAGCAGTTTCCCTAACATCACATCAAATTTTTCCAGTTCTTCTGCATATCCCTGGACATTTCGTCTATGTCCCCACAGAGCGTCAAAGTCCACCAGGTTGGTAAAACAAAGGCCCTTAAATTCTCCTTTTGCGATTTCTATGGTCTGTTCCATTCCATGAACAGAGCTTTTTGATTTATTGGATGCAGTTAATCCCTGTCCGTCAAAAATGTCATAAATTTTACCAACAGAAATCACGTCCAGGCCATGCTCTTTTAAGCTGTCAAGAACCGTTTTCCCGTAAGGTTTTAGGGCATAATCATGACGGTTTGCTGTGCGCCTGAACTCTCCTTTTTTTCTTCCTGTATAAGGTCTGGCAATGACTCTTCCCACTTTCCATTCATCCTTCATGGTAAGCTCTCTGGCAATTTCACAGTAGCGATACAGATTTTCCAGTCCCATGGTTTCCTCATTGCCGCAAATCTGAAGCACCGAATCCGCAGAGGTATAGACAATAAGTTTTCCATCCCTGATTTCTTCTTCCCCCAGTTCTTCCAGAATTTCTGTTCCACTGGCGCTTTTATTTCCGATAATGGTTCTGCCTGTACGCTTCTCCAGTTCTTCTATGAGTTCTTTGGGAAATCCCGTCTCTGTAAAGGTCTGAAAAGGTTTCGTCACATAAAGTCCCATCATCTCCCAGTGACCGGTCATAGTATCTTTTCCACAGCTTTTTTCCCGCAGCCGCATATAAGCTGCCAGGGGACTTTCCACAGGCTCCACTCCATGAAGGGCTTTTAAATTGGCAATTCCAAGACGCTTAAGATTTGGAATCTGCAGATGCCCTCTGCATGCCGCAATATGTCCCAGAGTATCTACGCCTACATCTCCGTATTCGGGTGAATCCTCCATAGCCCCAATCCCAAGAGAATCAAGTACAATGGTAAAAATCCTCTGATATCTCATATTCTCACTCCTGTTCTGTTTTTGTCAGAGAAAACCCAAGGGGAAGCAGTTCCTCCAGGGTATATTCCTGCCAGGTTCCATCCCTTTTTCCAAGAAGTACCTGAAATTCCTTTGCATCGCAAAACTCCATAAGCACCTGTCTGCACACTCCACAGGGCGCCGCTGTTTCTTTTGGCAGTTCTTCTCCCGGACCTCCCACAATGGCAATGGCTTCAAACTCCCGGATGCCCTCGGAAACCGCCTTAAACACCGCTGTGCGCTCTGCACAGTTTGTAGGAGAATAGGCTGCGTTTTCAATATTGCAGCCTGTAATAATCTGTCCGCCTTTTGAAAGCAAAGCTGCACCCACCCGAAAATCGGAATAGGGGGCATAAGAAAACTGCCTGGCTTCCAGGGCTTTTTTTACTAATTCTTCTTTCTGTTCTTCTGTCATAAATTTTCCCTGTCCTTTCTGATTAACAGGCGCAGAGCCTCCACAGCCACCTTAATAGCTGCTTCTGTATCATGCACAATGGGATTTTCCAATCCTGCTTTTTCCCGTTCCTGATTTCCCATTACCAGAAAATCTGAACCAACCCGCACTCTTAAATATGCTCCCACAATAAACAGAGCTGCAGATTCCATCTCTGAAGCTTTACATCCCATGCGCAGCCATGCTTCCCATTTATTTAAAAGCTCATAACCTGCCGGTTTTGTCTCTGGCTCATGCTGTCCATAGAACGCATCCTTGCACTGTACCACACCGGTATGATAAGAATATCCCAGCTTTTTTGCCGCCTGAACAAGTGCATTGGTCACATCCAGGTCTGCCACTGCCGGATATTCCACAGGCGCATACTCCTTGCTGGTACCCTCCATGCGGATGGCACCTGTTGCAACCACCAGATCCCCGCCTTTTACTTCTATATCCATGCCTCCACAGGTGCCTACCCGGATAAAGGTATCTGCTCCGCATCTTACCAGTTCTTCCATTGCAATAGACGCCGAAGGCCCGCCGATTCCGGTTGAGGTCACGCTTACTTTTTCCCCTTCCAGATATCCCGTATAGGTCACATATTCCCTGCTGTCTGCCACCAGTTTCGCATTTTCAAAATGACTGGCAATCTTCTCACACCGTTTTGGATCTCCCGGCAAAATCACGTATTTGCCCACATCTCCTTTGCGAATCTGTAAATGATATTGTAGTCCGATTTCTCCTGAATAATTCTGCATAAGCACACCCCTTTCTTCTATCTGTATCATAGCATCTGCCCTCTTTTATTTCAATCCGGAACACGAAATCTCTTTCCTCTTTTTTCGTTGTCAAGGTCTAAAACTTTATTAAATTTCCCCCATTCTGGTATATTGTCCCTTTTTGCTGAGAATCATTCTTAATAGAAAATGATTGGAGGATTCTTGCTATGGCACTCAATAAAGTTGAAATTTGCGGCGTGAACACCTCGCGTCTCCCTGTTCTTACTAATGAAGAAAAAGAGGCTTTATTTGAACGTATAAAAAAAGGAGATACCGAAGCCCGGGAACGATATATCAAAGGGAATCTGCGTCTGGTACTCAGTGTCATTAAACGATTTTCCAGCAGCAATGAAAATGCAGATGACTTGTTTCAGATTGGATGTGTAGGGCTTATGAAGGCCATTGATAATTTCGATACCACTCTGAATGTAAAATTTTCCACTTATGCGGTTCCCATGATTATCGGTGAAATCCGTCGTTATCTAAGAGACAATAATTCCATCCGGGTCAGCCGTTCCCTGCGGGATACTGCCTATAAAGCAATCTATGCAAAAGAAAATTATATGAAACAAAACCTAAAAGAACCTACTTTAAATGAAATTGCCGCAGAAATCGGCATTGAAAAAGAAGAAATCGTCTATGCCCTAGATGCCATCCAAAGCCCGGTAAGTCTCTATGAGCCTGTTTACACAGAAGGCGGAGATACCCTGTATGTTATGGATCAGATTAGCGATAAGAAGAATAAAGAAGAAAACTGGGTGGAAAATCTCTCCTTAAAAGAAGCCCTGAAGCGTCTGGATGAACGTGAACGGAACATTGTAGAAATGCGTTTTTATGAAGGCCGCACCCAGATGGAAGTTGCCCGGGAAATCGGTATTTCCCAGGCCCAGGTCAGCCGTCTGGAAAAACATGCCCTAAAAAGCATGCGCACCTATCTGCGTGCCTGAATTTCCTGATATTTTTTCTTTTCACTCTTGTTCCATGCCCTGAAAATCTCTATAATAAAAATATACTTGTTATACAGGAAGAAGGGAATATTGTGAAAACATCTATGACTCAGGAAGAAAAATTTGAAATGATGACTGCAGCCCCCATTCCGGGGCTCATTGGCCGCATGGCAGTACCCACGATTATCAGTATGCTGATTACTTCGTTTTATAATATGGCTGATACCTTTTTTGTAGCCAGAATCGGCACCAGCGCCACTGCTGCTGTAGGCGTCGTATTTCCCATTATGGCAGTGATTCAGGCCCTTGGCTTCTTTTTTGGCCATGGCTCCGGTAATTCTATTTCCAGACGTCTGGGAGCAAAAGATGCAGATACCGCCGGACAGCTGGCTTCTCTTGGTTTTTTTTCTGCTCTTTTATGCGGGCTTTGCGTCACCATTCTTGGCTGTTTATTTCTGGAGCCCCTGGCCCTTGCTCTTGGTTCAACCAAAACCATTTTGCCCTATACCAAAGAATATCTGGGAATTATTCTTCTGGGTGCGCCTTATATGACTGCCCAGTTGGTTTTGAATAATCAGCTTCGGTTTCAGGGCAATGCCTTTTATGCCATGATTGGTATTACTTCTGGTGGTATTCTGAATATTTTCCTGGACCCTTTGTTTATTTTTACTTTTAATATGGGTGTGTCAGGCGCTGCTCTCGCCACGATTGTAAGCCAGTTTGTCAGTTTCCTCCTGCTTCTTATGGGACACCGGATTTCCGGCTGTGTTCCACTGAAACTGAAATCCTTACAAAACCCTGGGAAAAATCTTCGGATTATCGCCAGCGGAGGGCTTCCCTCTCTGTTTCGACAGGGTCTTGGCAGTCTTGCTATTCTGGCGCTGAACTGGGCGGCAAATCCCTATGGAGATGCAGCCATTGCCGCCATGTCCATTGTCTCCAGAATCAGCCAGTTTGCTTCTTCTTCCCTGATTGGATTTGGACAGGGTTTTCAGCCTGTATGTGGCTTTAATTATGGTGCGAAACGTTATGACAGAGTTATGGAGGCATTCTGGTTTTGTGTTAAAGTCGCCACCTGTGTACTCTTTGTCATTGCAGTTCTGGGATTTTGCTTTGCCTCCCCTTTAATTTCCCTGTTCCGAAAAGATGATCTCCAGGTCATTTCTATTGGAGCCAAAGCCTTACGTCTGCAATGCATAGCCCTGCCCCTTACAGGCTGGGTGATTATGAACAATATGATGACCCAGACCATAGGAAAAACCTTCCGGGCCTCTCTTCTGGCTGCTGCCAGACAGGGAATTTTCTTCATCCCTGCCATTTTGGTTCTCCCAGGGCTGGCAGGTATCCTGGGCATTCAGCTGGCTCAGCCTATTGCCGACCTATGCGCCTTCCTTCTGGCAGTCATACTGAACCGCTCCGTCATAAAAGAAATGAAAATCCAGGAGAAGGAATTGTCACAATAAACAAACTATTCTTAACAAACATTATACAAAAAAGAGTTATCCTATGAACTGCAATACAGAATATTTATACACTTCTGGCTCAGCCTGGGTTCACTTTGAGCCTGTAGTCTCAAAGCGTACTCGGCAAATTCGCCAGAATTGTATAAATATTCTCGATATGCAGTCAATAGAATAACTCTTTATTTTTTCTGCATCTTCTTAATCACCATCAAGGTTCCAAGCATCAGCACAATTCCCACAGGCAGCGCAATCCAGGGTGTCTGCACAAAACCAGCCACAATATAGGTCACAAAGCTTACCCCTGCTACTGTTAAAGCATATGGTAATTGTGTCGCCACATGGTTTACATGGTTACACTGTGCTCCCGCAGACGCCATAATCGTGGTATCTGAAATGGGAGAACAATGGTCGCCGCATACAGCTCCTGCCATACATGCTGAAATAGAAATAATCATAAGCTCCGGATTCTGAGCTTCAAACACGCCTACTACAATGGGAATCAAAATTCCAAAGGTGCCCCAGGAAGTTCCTGTGGCAAATGCCAGAAAGCAGCCTACCAGGAAAATAATTGCCGGAAGCAGGTTCATCAGCCCATCCGAAGCAGATTTCATGGCAGTTGCCACAAAGACATCTGCTCCCAGACTATCTGTCATTGTCTTTAACGTCCATGCAAAGGTCAGGATTAAAATAGCCGGAACCATGGCCTTAAACCCTTCCGGAATACATTCCATGCATCCCCTGAAAGAAAGCACTCTTCTGCACACATAGAAAATCACAGTGAGCACCAATGCAAAAAAGCTTCCAATAGACAAAGCCAAAGAGGCCTCACTTTGGGAGAAAGCAGTAACAAAATCAGTGCCACTGAAAAATCCGCCTGTATAAATCATACCTGTAATACAGCAGATAATAAGAATTACGATTGGTACAACCAGGTCAATGACTTTTCCCTTTGGATTGAATTTCTTTTCCTGTTCTTCATCTACCCGTTTGCCGGTAGTATAAATATCACCTTTCATAGCATTTGCTTCATGCAGAGCCATGGGACCGTAGTCGATTCTCATAAGTACCAGACCAAACATCATAATAATGGTCAATAATGCGTAAAAGTTATATGGAATTGCATTAATAAAAATAGCCAGTCCATCTTCCCCTTCTACAAACCCGCTGACTGCGGCTGCCCAGGAAGAAATCGGCGCAATAATACAGATAGGCGCTGCAGTTGCATCAATTAAATAAGAAAACTTTGCTTTTGATACATTATGCTTGTCTGTAATGGGGCACATAACGCTTCCCACAGTAAGGCAGTTGAAATAATCATCTACAAAAATCAATATTCCTAAAATAATCGTTGCAATCTGGGCTCCGATTCTTGTTTTTATATGGGTACTTGCCCATCTTCCAAAAGCAGCAGAACCGCCGGCTGCATTCATCATACACACCATAGCTCCCAGAATAACCAGGAAAATCAGGATTCCCACATTGGAAGAATCAGAAAGCACTCCAATAAATCCATCGTCTAATACCTTCAATACAGTCCCTTCAAACCGGAAGTCAGCAGAAAACATGGCTCCCACTAAAATTCCGATAAACAAAGAACTGTATACCTCTTTCGTAATCAATGCCAGCCCAATGGCAATCACCGGAGGCACTAAAGACCAAAAAGTTGCATACATTTGTGGCTTGGGCGCATCTCCGTCCCCTGCAAAAACGGTCACAGCAAACATGGTCATAAAAACCAGCGCTGCCAGAACCCCGCCCAGAATTTTACGTTTTTTCTGTGTCATAATCATTTTCCTCTCTTTCTTCTTTGCCTTTTGCAAATAGAAAAACCATGAACGATACTCCCCTGTCCGGGAACGCGCTCATGGTTTTTGACAAATTTCTTATGACCAATGCTGATAGCGCTCCACGATTCCGTGACAGTACACTGCATATTCTACAGTGTCCCAGAAGCAAAACCCGGGCTGTTTTGGCTTCTTCGGCAGTTTCCCCTTTCATCTGCTGCGGCTGCCCAGCCTTTTGCAGCAAATTACTCTTGAAACCTGCGCCTCTATCATAATATCGTTCCTGGCAAATGCCAGAACTGCTTTTTCTATTTTGTTATCATATCATCTTGTGTCTCTTATGCCAAGAGAAAATTTCTTTTATTCCGGAAGTTTTTCTCCATTTTGTACTGTCTGCATCAGAGCCTTAATATTTTCTACACTTTCCATATTGGGCTGCATAACATACAGGGCTGTTCCAGGCATGGAATAACAATACTGGCTGTCTCCTGTACCTTCTGCTGCAACAGACTTAATCGTCCAGCTTCCTCCACTGCTTAACTGGCTCTGAATCAGTTTCTGAATCTGATCCATGGACATATTGGTTTCTACACTGTCACTGATTTCAGAAATCATGGTTGGCGCTTTCATCAGCATCTCCGGTGTAATCATTTTCTTGAACATAGCCTGAATAACTGCCATCTGGTTCTTACCTCTCTGGTTGTCTCCGCCTTCCAGGCTGTATCGCTCTCTCGCAAATGCCAGAGCCTGTTCACCATTAAAATGATTTATTCCTTTTTGTACTTCACCAGCATATGTAGTACATGCATATTCTGAATCCACGTCAATTCCACCCATTGAATCTACCATTGTAATCAAAGATGTAAAGTTTACTCTTGCATAAAATGGAATATCAATTCCGTATAGTTCTCCAAGTGTAGCCATAGATTTATCAACACCATAAATTCCGGCGTGAGTCAGTTTATCCTTACCTTCTCCGCTGACCTCTGGAATTTGAACATAATAATCACGTGGTGTATTCGTAAGTAAAATTTGCTTTGTTTTAGGATTGATCGTTGCAATAATATTTACATCACTTCTACTTTTGGTTGCAACAGGACCAAACACATCAATACCACTAATATATATACTAAATGTATCCTCAGTCACATCCACTTCTTCTGATGTCCCTAAAAGTAAGTTTTCTTCATCCACTTCAACTTCAATGCTATATTGTCCAATAATCTTGATTTGGTTATTAAAGCCCTCAAATACCTCATCTAAGATTCCGCCATATCCTTCGTCATACACGATAGCTTCAACACTTTTATCCAGAAGAGCTGCCGCCTGATCCGTAAGAGTATTATATTGCGCAGTCATAACTTCTGCACCTGCATCTTCATTGATTTTTTCCATTGCTTTATTGATGACTTCATCTTCACCAGGCTTTTTCTGAATACCATAAATATAGTCTTTGGTATCTTGAACCTTTTCAGCAGGATCATCACTTCGTACTGCAACTAACATGCTGTGAACCTGCTTGCCAAGAGAGTTATCTGTAAGTTCTTCCACTGCATCGTGTGTTCTGAAAAGATATACCGACCCTAAAACCAGTATTACAGACATCAAAACACTAACAAGCTTACTGACGATTGCCTTCCCCCTGGTAATCACCTGCATTGTAAACAACAAAGCTGCAAATACTAACAAAATAGCTGCCAGTCCTGCCACCAGTTTGGTAGGAATCATTCCAAGTCTCCAGATACATCCTATAAATACAAGTGTCACAAGGATCTGGATCCCAACTAAAATCTCTCCGGCAATGCGAAACGCCTTCTGAATCCGTTTCCGTCTCCGTTTTGCCGGGCTCATCTTCTTTTTTTGACTTGTGTTCTCCATTTTTCATTCTCCTTATAATATGCCAACACAATCTACGGGTTGATGACATTACAACCTTTAATATAATATATCTCCCACGAAAATGCAACCTCAGGAAAATATTGTTACATTTTCTTCATATTTGTGGAATTTTCGGAATATTTATGTTATAATAAATTCAGCAAACGAAAGCAAGAATTCAGCATGTAAGGAGGTATTTTTATGGCTCATCGTGTAATTACTATTAACCGTATGTATGGAAGCGGCGGAAGGCTTCTGGGAAAAGCTCTCGCCGAAGAACTGGGAATCCATTTCTATGATCAGGAATTAATCCGTCTTGCCAGTGAAGAAAACGATATTCCTTATGAAGAACTGTTAAAAGTAGACGAAAAAAAGGCAAGCCAGTGGCGGCTTCCTATAAAAGAACAGATGCAAATGCAGCCTCAGTATCACTTTCATCCAATGAATGATGTCCTCTTTGAGACCGAATCAAAAATCATCCAGGATCTGGCTCAAAAAGAAGACTGTATCATTGTTGGAAGATGTGCAAATTACCTTCTCCGCGGCAAATGTCTCAGTCTTTTTGTCTATGCGCCTTATGAATACCGGGTACAAAAGGTAATGGAACGTCTTGGCAGAGAAGACCACAGCGCCAGGGCAATGATACGAAAAACAGACAAATCCAGAAAAGCCTACTACGAATTCTTCACAGATGAGAAATGGAACGATCCTGAAAACTATAATTTCTGTGTGGATACCAGCCAGTTTTCCAAAGAATTCCTGGTAAAACTTCTGGCACAGGTTTACCGCGAATGGACTCCAGGCGAATAACCATTAAGAACCCCGGTGCTGCTTTGACGCTGACTGCGCCAAAACAACATCGGGGTTATGAAAATTCTCTCTTTTAAAAGGTTTTTCCATTAAATACCGCCACACTTCTTGGACGCATTACAAAGTTTCCTTCTATGCGTATTTCCTCTCCTTCCGGATAGAAATATCTCCCTTCTCCATCTCCATAAGTATTTACGCTTAAATACCAGTCTCCTCTTCTATGAAGATAGGGCAGGGTAATTGTCACATCTTCCCAGTAAGTGTTAATAGCTATATAAATCAGGTCATCCTTTCCTTTTTTCTTATCATAGCCGGCAAAGCTAATCCCAAAAGTCCTGGTTCCGTCTGGCAGATTGGTTCGTTCTGCCTGTACATCATGGGCATGGATGGGCTCCATACCGCACACTGCCTCTGGAAGCTTTTTGCGGATAACCGCATGCTTATGGCGGTAAGCAATCATAAATTTAAAAAACTCAAACAACTCTTTGTTTTTCTCAAGATAAGTCCAGTCCAGCCAGGAAATCTCATTGTCCTGACAATAAGAATTATTGTTTCCAAACTGGGTATTTCCAAACTCATCTCCCGCCAGAAACATGGGTGTTCCTCTGCTGCACATCAAAATAGCGCAGGCATTGCGAATCATCCGGTAACGAAGCTTTAGTACCTCCGGATCACTGGTTTCCCCCTCTGCCCCGCAGTTCCAGCTACGGTTATCATTGGCTCCGTCTGTATTATTCCAGCCATTATTTTCATTATGCTTATCATTATAGGAATATAAGTCATATAGGGTAAACCCGTCATGACAGGTAAAGAAATTAATAGAGGAATTATACCCTGCATATTCCTGGTTGTCATCATGAAAAAGACCGCCATACATATCTCCGGAACCGCAAATCCTCCAGGCCGCGTTCCATGCTTCCCAGTTTTCGCCTTTTAAATATCCCCGGAGGTTGTCACGATATCTTCCATTCCATTCTGCCCAGCGTCTTCCTGCCGGAAAGCTGCCAACCTGGTACAGCCCTCCCGCGTCCCAGGCCTCTGCAATTAATTTTACATTGCTAAGTATGGGGTCATTTGCCAGGCTTTCCAAAAGAGGGGGATTATTCATGGGAGAACCGTCTGCATTTCGTCCCAGAATACTTGCCAGATCAAAGCGGAAACCATCTACCCGGTAGCTGACCGTCCAATACCTGAGGCATTCCAGAATCATCTGACGCACAATAGGATGATTACAGTTTAAGGTATTTCCGCAGCCACTGAAGTTATAATAATTCCCATCCGGTGTCAGCATATAATACAGATTATTATCCAGCCCTTTAAAGCAAAAAGCAGGGCCTTTTTCGTTCCCTTCTGCTGTATGGTTAAATACCACATCCAAAATCACTTCTATATGATTTTCGTGAAGCTCTTTAATCAGCTCCTTCAGCTCCGTACCTTCCTGATTATACTCATCCTGTGCAATATAGCTGGTATTAGGGGCAAAAAAACTCACTGTATTATAGCCCCAGTATTCCATTAGCTTCTTCCCGTCTACTTCTCTGGCATTCATAGTTTCGTCAAATTCAAAAATCGGCATCAGCTCTACCGCATTAACTCCCAACTCTTTCAGATAGGGAATCTTTTCTTTCAATCCTTCAAAGGTTCCCCTGTGCTTTACCCCGGAAGAAGGATGCTGGGTAAATCCCCTGACATGCAGCTCATAGATAATTAAATCACACAGTTCCTTGTGGGACTGTTTCTGGTCACCCCAGTCAAATACATCACGCAAAACTCTGGCATGATAAGCCTCCTGTCTGTGTTCTCCCCAAATCCTCTGACCTGCCACCACCCGGGCATACGGATCCAGCAGCACGTTTTTTTTATCAAAAAGCAGACCTTTTCCCGAATCATAGGGTCCGTCAATACGGTAAGCATATTCAAAGTCCTCCACCCTTAAATCAAAGACAATCATAGAATATACATCCCCTATTTTGTAGGCTTCCGGGAAAGGAATCACTGCATAAGGCTCTTCTTCCTCCCTGTGGAACAGCAGCAGTTCGCAGGATGTCCCATTATGGGTATGCACAGTAAAACACACACCATTTGCCAGGGCAGTTGCGCCATTAATATCAAACATGCCGGGCCGCACCTGAAATCCGGCAATCTCGCCCATGGGATTCACCGTAACCTCATTTTCTAAAATATATTTATGACTATAAAATTTCACAGGTATTCTCTCCATCTCTTTCGGTTTTGTGATTTTTCTTTTTTCATTATACTGATTTTTCTTTTTTCCGTCAAACTGCCCCTTCTTTCTTGCATTTTATATTTTGAGATGATACTATAATGTCGAAAAAATTCATATCATCACGGAGGTATACACTATGGACTCTGAACTGTTTAAGCTGGATGGGCGTCCGGCACTTGGAAAAGCCATTCCCCTGGCGCTGCAGCATGTAGTTGCTATGATTGTAGGCTGTGTAACCCCTGCAATTATTGTTTCAGGCTCTGCCGGACTTTCCGACGCAGATTCTGTTACCCTGCTCCAGGCAGCCTTGATTGTGGCAGCCTTATCCACCCTTTTGCAGCTATTTCCTATTTTTAAAGGAAAAGCCCTGGCCATTGGCTCTGGTCTTCCTGTCATTATGGGCATCAGCTTTGCCTATGTTCCCAGTATGCAGGCGATTGCAGAAGGCTTTGACGTTGCCACCATTTTGGGCGCGCAAATCTTCGGCGGTGTGATTGCCGCCCTTGTGGGACTTAATATTAAGGCAATCCGCAAATTTTTCCCGCCATTAATTACCGGTACGGTAGTATTTGCCATTGGTCTTTCCCTGTACCCAACGGCCATTAACTATATGGCAGGAGGAGTTGGAAAACCAAACTACGGTTCCTGGCAAAACTGGGCCATTTCCTTAATTACCCTGGCAGTGGTAATTACACTGAATCATTTTGGCAAAGGCATTGTAAAACTTGCTTCTATATTGATTGGCATTATTGTAGGTTATATTATCTCCCTGTTTGCAGGTATGGTGGATTTTACACCTGTTGCTAATGCCGCTTTCTTCCAGATTCCTATGCCCCTGCACTTTGGAATTAAATTTGAAATCTCCTCCTGTGCAGCCATTGGCGTATTATTTGCTATTAACTCCATTCAGGCCATTGGTGATTTTTCTGCAACCACCACAGGTTCCATGGATCGTATGCCCACAGATCAGGAATTAAAAGGCGGTATCTTTGGTTATGGTATTTCAAATATTATAGGTGCACTTCTAGGGGGACTTCCTACTGCTACCTTCAGCCAGAATGTAGGCATTGTCGTAACAACCAAAGTAGTAAACCGAGTGGTGCTTGGTCTATCTGCAGTGATTCTGTTAGTCGCTGGAATCCTTCCAAAGTTTTCCTCCCTGCTGACTACCATTCCCTCCTGTGTACTGGGCGGAGCTACCGTTTCTGTATTTGCTACCATTGCCATGACCGGAATCAAACTGATTACCCAAAAACCATTAACCTTCCGAAGCACTACCATTGTGGGACTTTCTATTGCCATGGGTATGGGTGTTACACAGGCGAGTGCCTCTCTTGCACAATTTCCAGAATGGGTCACCATGATTTTCGGAAAATCTCCTGTTGTATTGGCAACCATTTGCGCGGTACTTCTAAATCTTATTTTGCCAAAAGATAAAGAGAATTAAAAAGAAGCTGTCTTATGGAAATTGTCTTTTGGCATATGATACCGTTCCGGCTCAGTCTGCGCTCCCGTTGAGCCTGTAGTCTCAACGGGTACTCGACAAATTCGCCTGAACGATATTCATATGCCAAAAGACAATTATATAAGACAGCTATTTTTATTGAGTTTGTTTTGTTAAATTTGTCTGGAACATCGGACAGTTGTTTCTTACTCTTCTCGAAAGGCCTGAATCAGCTCTTTGACTTCTTCCGGGTCATAGCCCTGGCTTATGAGTTCTTCTTCAAACCATTGTGGAATTCCTTCCACCGCTTTTTTGAAGGAATCCATGTCTAATGCTTCTTCTGGCAGGATTTCCACACCGTCTTCTTCTGCCCAGCGTTTCAAAATTTCTTCGTCTCCTGCCCTGTTAATATAGCGTTCGTATTCTACTGCTTTCTTTCCAGCTTCATCTACTACCTTTTGCTGTTCCGGTGTAAGAGAATCGTACAGTTCCTGATTGATACAGAAGAAAAGGCAGTCATAAATAGAATTCCACATAGAACAATACTGCTGTACTTCCTGAACGCTGGCTGCGTCAATCGCCGGAAGTGGGTTCTCCTGACCGTCTACTGTCCCCTGCTGCAATGCAGTATAGGTTTCTGACCAGTTCATATTGGTAGCATCTGCACCCCAGAGTTTATAGCACTGTGTCAACAAGTTGGAACCTGCAACGCGGATTTTCAGATTTTTCATATCTTCTGCACAGGTTACCGGTCTCTGTGAATTGGTAAGCTGCCGGAAACCGTTTTCTGCAATTCCCATGGTATGGAGTCCATATTCCTCCAAAATTTCTTTCAGCATATCCCCTGCTTTTCCATCCAGCTTCTCATCTGCATCTTCCAGAGAATCAAAGTTAAAGGGCATGGACACCACATTAAATCTAGGGTCGAAAGCAGAATAAATCAAATTAGAATGCATAGAAATCTGCACCGGGTTCCCTTCCATCAATGCCTGGATTCCCTCTGACTGATTTCCATTGGTAAGCTGATCTGCTGCATATACAGCCACATGCACCTTACCCCCAGTAGCCTGTTCCATTAATTTTCCAAAATGTTCCCCAGCCTCAGACCAGGTACTGTTTTCCGTTGTGGAGCAGGTGAAGTTCCATGTCTGCTCCTCCCATCCCAAATCGCTGTAATCCTCAATCTGGTTAAAAGCAGCATCTTCCATAGGGTCTTTTGAACTTTCTGCGCTTCCTTCTGCCACTTTTCCTGTATAAGAACTTCCAGCCAGAACTTCCGGCAAGAAGGTGGAAATCTTAGGCACATAAGTAATCATCATCAACACTGCTACTGATGCCGCAATCATAGGCACAACTGCCCTGGAAATCTGCTGAAGGGTAACCTCCATTCCTTTTTTGATTTTAATACTAATGGCCACAAACAGATTCACTCCAACTGGAGGGGTTACCTGTCCGATTGCCAGATTCACGGTTGCCATAACACCAAATGCTACCAAATCATAACCAAGCGCCTTGCACACTGGCAGCATAATGGGAATAAAAATATACATAGCTGAATTGGCATCAATAAAACATCCTGCAATCAGAAAAATCACATTTACAATCAACAGGAAGGTAAACTGATTATGCGCTACTGCTGACAACAGATTAGAGGCTGCTGTGGAAATTCCGAACTGGGTGCATACATAAGAAAACAAGGATGCACATGCCACAATCAACATAATTCCACCTGTGGTCTTCGCGGAATCCACAAAAATATCCACCAAATCTCTCCATTTTACTTCCCTGTAAATCACCATCCCTACAAAAAGTCCGTATACAACAGATACTGCTGCTGCTTCCGTAGGTGTAAAAATCCCCCCGTAGATACCACCAAGAATAATCACAGGCATCAGGAATCCCCAGAACGCATCCCCAAAAGTCTTCATCCGTTCTTGCCAGGAAGCCTTTTCCATGGTTGGCTGAATCCCTTTTTTCCGCACCTCAATCATAACCACAACCACCAGAGCAAGCCCCATCAAAATACCAGGGACAATTCCGCCGGAAAACATATCTGCAATGGACACCCCTGTAATAGAAGCATAGACTACAAAAGCAATGCTTGGCGGTATGACAATGGCAATGGAACTGGAAGTTGCCATAAGAGCTGTGGAGAACGGTGATGAAAACCTTCCCTCCTCCACCATAGCCGGAATCAGAACTGCTCCAAGGGCTGCCACAGTAGCCGGACCGGAACCGGAAATCGCTCCAAAAAAGCAAGCCACAATAACACACACAATGGCAATTCCCCCTCTTCTGTGCCCTACGCAGGTATTTACAAACTTAATCAGTCTCTTGGAAATTCCTGCCTTTGCCATAATATTTCCAGACAATACAAAAAACGGAATCGCCAACAGTAAAAATTTACTGATACCAGAGTACACATTGGTTGCCACAATGGTGAGAGATGTGCCGGAATACAGAATTGCACAAACAGAGGATAGTCCAAGACAAATGGCAATGGGCACATTTAAAATCAAAAATACAAAAAAGGATAAAAACAACACTGCACTAACCATTTATACTTCCCCCTTTTTCTTTACATACTGAAAATCTGTACATACATCCAGGCAATACTCAATAAAATGCAGAACCATACACCCTGCTCCAATAGGAATAAAAGACCAGAAAATCCACTCCGGCCAGTTCAGAACAAAAGTACGTTTTCCGTTTTCCAACTGGGTCAGCACCTTATCCAAACCATACCGAAACAGCACCGCTGTAAATGCCACAGACAGCACGGTAATCATCACAGCAACTGGTTTTCTGCTTTTCTTTGGTAACCGGTCTGTAAGCAGAGGCAGACTTACCAGTTCTCCTTCGCGACAAGCCAAAGCTGCTGCCACAAGGGTAATCAATACAAACACTGCCACCACCAACTCCTCTGTAAAAGACCAGGAACGGTGAAGGAGTTTTCTGGACAATACATTTCCCACTGTCAACACTAGAATCAGCACTGTGGATAATACCAGAATCCATTTTTCCAATCCAGCTATGAAATCCATAACTTTCTTATAACCTTTCATCATAAGACTCCTCCTTTTCTTGAAACAAAAATCCCCCGACAGTCTCCAGACTGCGGGGGACGAATTTCTTAGATTGTAACTCTGCCACTTTTATCCGTCAATATACAAAAGTGTTTCCAACTATACAAGTTTCTCATGTCTATCATATCTTTTTGTTATATCAAAATCTCCAGCAATTCCTCACGATTAAAGCTTCCGCTGCCCATATTTTCCCCTGACAGTAATTCTTCTGCCAGATTCTTCTTTTTTTCCTGAAGACGTTGAATCTTCTCTTCAATGGTATTTTTTTCCAGTAACCTGTACACAGTTACCGGATTTTTCTGCCCTATCCGGTGAACTCGGTCTGTTGCCTGATCCTGAACTGCCTGGTTCCACCAGGGATCATAATGAATCACCATGTCTGCTGCTGTAAGATTTAGTCCCGTACCTCCTGCTTTCAAGGAAATACAAAACACCTTTGCCTCATCTTTTTCCTGAAAATCTCGTACTAACTGACTTCTCATGCGTTTACCAGTACTTCCAGTCAGACTGTAATAGGAAATTCCCCTCTCTTTCAGCTTTTCTTCAAGCCTCTCCAACATAGTAACAAACTGGGAAAACAGTAAAATCCGATGTCCTGCCAAAACGCCCTGCTGGATAAGCTCCATGCAAAGCTCCTCCTTGGAGGATTCCCCCTTATATCCTTCATACACCAAAGCTGGGCAACAGCAAAGCTGCCTAAGCTTGGTAAGCTCAGACAGTACTTTTATTCTGGAAGAAGAAAATTCCTCCTCTGTCTGGTTACTGAGCATCAACTTCAGTCTCTGTGCATGCGCATCATAAAGCTCTTTTTGCTCCCCTTCCATAACAGCATACACATTCTTTTCCATTTTCTCTGGCAAATCCTTTAGCACATCTTTTTTCACACGCCTTAAAATAAAGGGACGCACCATTTTTTGCAGGCGCTTTCTTGCTTCTTCTTCCTGTTTCTGGACAATTGGAATCTCAAACTCTCTTCTAAACCTCTCATAAGAATACAGGAAACCAGGCAATAAATAATCAAAAATACTCCACAACTCACTTAATCGGTTCTCTACAGGAGTTCCGGTAAGCGCCAACCGAAAAGCTGAAAAAATTCCCTTGGCTGCTTTTGCAGACTGTGTGCCATGGTTTTTAATGTACTGCGCCTCATCCAACACCTGGCAAAAAAAAGAAAGCTTCTCATACAACAAAATATCCCGTTTTAACAAGTCATAAGAAGTCACCAAAATCTCCTGTTCTCCACAACACTGCAAAAGTTCTTCTCGTTCCTGACTACTTCCCACTACTGCCTTTACCAAAAGGTTTGGTGCAAATTTCTGAAATTCACTGACCCAGTTAAACACCAGAGAAGCCGGACACACAATAAGGCATCTTTTATTCTCACCTGGTTCTGCCTCTTCTAGTTCAGAGAGCAAAAATCCAATCACCTGCAGGGTTTTCCCAAGCCCCATTTCATCTGCTAATATTCCGGCAAATCCATTATTTTTTAAAGTTTTTATCCACAAAAATCCCGTTTTCTGATATTCCCTAAAAATCCCTTCCAGACTTTTCGGCAGTTCAAAATCATTATCTTCTATGGTTTTCATATTTCGGATTAAAGCCTTAAAATTTCGGTCTTTCTTCACCTGAAATCCTTCACATCCACAAAGCTCTCCATCCAAATATAAAGCCCTGTATACAGGAAGTGTGATTTCTTCCTGCAAGAGCTGGGTTCTCGTCAGTCCCAGTCCCTCCCTTAGTTCACATAGCCTTCCAAACTCACCCTCCATATTCACAAAGGTTCCGTTTTTTAGTCTGAAATACCGCTTTTTCCTATCATATCTGGAAAAAATCTCTTCTAGCTCCTCTCTGGTGAATTCCCCAGAAGAAACCACCATTTTAAGGGTTCCCAAAGCAAGGGAAAGCCCAACCGAAATCCTTGGTGAAGCCAGAACCTTCATGCGCTTTAAGGTCTCAGACACATATACTTCCCCATACTGCCCAAGCATGGAAACTCCCTCTGTGAGAAATTCATAGATTTTCTGTTCATCCTCTGCCAATACCATACACTGTCTTTTCTCATCATAGGCATTTCCCCAGGAAGTCACCAAAAGCTCTGCCTCTGCTTCTCCTGCAAGGTCACGTTTTCCTACTCCCGTTTTCTTATCAAACAGATTAAACTTCTCCTCCCCATACACGGCCATTCCTTTTATGGTAAGAAAATCATCTGTCAGAGCATCCAGATAAAAAGCAAAAGAAACCGGCTCTATGGTATATTCTTGTGGGTCAAAGTTCTTATACACACAAGAAAGTGTATTTTGCACAGCTGGCAAATACTCCCTACAAAAAGCTGGAACATCTTCCTTCTCCAAAAAAGCACACTGCCCTGAAAGCTGCTGTAAAAGAACGAAAAACTCCTCTTCTGGCCTATCCTCTTGTCTGGTAAGGAAAATCTTCTGTTTCTGAAAATAAATAACCCAATCACTATCCCGAAAGATTAACATCTTTTCTGTCCGGATACGAAGTCCCTGAGGTTCACCTAAAAACTCCACACTTCTTCTTGGACTTTTTTCTGTGATTTCCCACATTCCGGCATCCTGTCCTCTTAATTTCACTGCCACTGAGGTTCCACTTAAAATCCTCAGTACTTTTGCCAGCTCTGATACAGAAAGCGAAATTTCCTTTAATTTTTCATAAACGTAACCATAGGAATTTCCATACCAGGCAGGTTCTCTGTACAGGTTTCTATTTTCCCTGGACCATTCAACCAAAAATACTGCCAATTTTTTAGAGCGAGGCTCAAAGACCTTAGGTACATGAATAAATTGCAGTTTTTTTCCATAAGCCACCTCTTTCCCTGTCTCCATACTCTGGGCAAAAGCAAAAATATCTTTCAACACATACATTTGTCCAGCCCCTATTTTTAGGCTCATGGAAACGCCTCCCTCAGATACCTGAAATTGAGGCTCCAGCCGGACTTTTTCATACAGCTCTCTTTGAAGAATTGGCGCTGTATGCTCCACTGCTTTCCTATTCAGCAACTCTTTCAACTCTCTGGTGGTTCTGCTGGCTCTTGGCAGGCGCTTTTCTTTCTCTATATTTTGTTTTTTTTCATCCAGGTATGCTAAAAGCACTGCTACACAATGCTTGCAGATTCCAGGATAGCTTTCATAAGCCGGACATTCACAAAAAACCTCTGCCACCTTGTTCTCTTTTGGTCTGCATGTAATCTGAACCTCATAGGAATTTTGGTTGCTTCCTTCTACCACGGATTCTACTATGTCCTCTTCCCCATTTTCCCAGACCGAAAGCTCTTCTATTTTTCCCTGATGATACAAATCCATTCCTTTAAAATAAGAGGAGGAATTGCATAATCTCCTGATTTCTGTGCGTGATATCATGTTTTCTCTCCTTTTATCCTAGTATACCGTTTTTCCTGATTTTTGTATAGGAAAACAGTTGACAAGCTGCAATTTTAACCACTATAATACATATTAACTTTAACAATATATAGCGTTAAAACATGTGTTATGCAGCAGCCGCTTTTTGCTAAAAACATCAAAAGGAGGGAATACGCTATGAAACAAATTTCTGGAAATAAATTATTGGTAAAAGCGTTAAAAGAAGAAGGTGTTGAGGTACTGTTCGGCTATCCAGGCGCCTGCACCATTGACATTAGCGATGAATTGTATAAGCACGGTGATATGAAAATCATACTTCCCAGACATGAGCAGGCTCTGGTTCACGAAGCAGACGCTTATGCCCGCACCACAGGCAAGGTGGGTGTATGCCTGGTAACCAGTGGTCCTGGAGCCACAAATCTGGTCACAGGTCTGGCAACTGCTAATTATGACAGTGTTCCCTTAGTATGTTTTACCGGACAGGTAGCCAGACATCTGATTGGCAATGATGCCTTCCAGGAAGTAGATATTGTAGGAATTACCAGAAGTATTACCAAATATGGCATCACGGTCCGCCACAGGGAGGATTTAGGCCGTATTATTAAAGAAGCCTTTTACATTGCCCGCACAGGCCGCCCAGGCCCTGTACTCATTGACCTTCCAAAAGATGTCATGGCAGAACTTGGAAGCCCAGAGTACCCAAAATCCGTAAATCTCCGAGGCTACAAACCTAACACAGACGTGCATATCGGCCAGTTAAAACGTGCTATAAAGGTACTGCAAAAAGCGAAAAAGCCCCTGTTCCTGGCAGGAGGCGGTGTAAATATTGCCCAGGCAAACGAAATTTTTACCAAGGTTGTAGAGAAAACCCAGATTCCTGTTGTCACTACCGTAATGGGGCGCGGAGCGATTTCTACTGCCAGTCCTTATTTCATTGGCAACCTGGGGATGCATGGTGCCTATGCCGCCAATATGGCTGTAAGCAATTGTGATGTGCTATTCTCCATTGGAACACGATTCAATGACCGTATTACTGGGAAACTTCATGCTTTTGCTCCAAATGCTCAAATTGTCCACATTGATATTGATACAGCATCTATCTCACGAAATATTCATGTGGATATCCCCATTGTAGCAGATGCCAAAGAGGCGCTACTGAAAATGGATGAATATGTGTCTGCCCAGAATACCAAAAAATGGCTGTCAGAGATTACTGCCTGGAAAGAAGAACACCCTCTTACCATGAAAAACCGGTCTCTTATGAGTCCTCTGGATATTATTTCAGAAATCAACCACCAATTTGAAAAATCCATCCTGGTAACAGACGTGGGACAACACCAAATGTTAGTATCCCAATATGCAGACATTACTCCTGACAAACAACTGATTATGTCCGGTGGTCTTGGAACCATGGGCTATGGGCTTCCTGGCGCTATCGGAGCCAAAATCGGAAATCCCAATACACCTGTTATCTCTGTATCCGGAGACGGTGGAATGCAGATGAATATTCAGGAGCTTGCAACGGCTGTACTGGAAGAGCTGCCTATTATTGCCTGTATTTTTAACAATGAATATCTGGGAATGGTTCGCCAGTGGCAGAAACTTTTTTACGGAAAACGCTACAGTATGACCAATCTAAAGGCCGGAGCCCTCTCCCGTCGTACAGAAGGTCAGGAATTTCCAGAATACACCCCAGACTTTGTAAGACTGGCAGAAAGTTATGGTGCAAAAGGCATCCGAGTAACCAAGCGAGAAGAAATTGCCCCTGCTTTTGAAGAAGCAAAAAAGAATACCAAAACCCCAACCATCATTGAATTTATCTTAGACCCTGAAGAAATGGTCTATCCTATGATTAAGCCTGGTGGAACTTTGGAAGATATGATTATGGATTGTTAGGAGGAATACGGTATGGAAAAAGGAATGAAAAAAAGATGGATTTCTCTGTATGTAGAAAATCAAGTAGGTGTTCTTTCTAAGATATCCGGACTCTTCTCTGGAAAATCCTACAATCTGGACAGCCTTACAGTAGGAACTACGGAAGACCCAACGGTCTCTAGAATGACCATAGCCACTGTAAGCGATGATGAAACCTTTGAACAGATAAAAAAGCAATTAAACCGTATGGTAGAAGTAATTAAGGTCATTGATTTTACAGATATTTTTGTACGTATGAAGGAAATCCTTTATGTAAAAGTCATGAACTGCACCTCTGCGGATAAGGTAGAAGTGTTCCAGATTGCAGAAACCTTTAAGGCCAGAGTCATTGACTACGGAAAAGACAGCCTTCTTCTGGAGTTTGTCCAGACAGCTACGAAAAATGATGCTGTCATCAAATTATTCAAAGACGAATTTAAAACCATAGAAGTGGTTCGTGGTGGAAGTGTGGGAATTGAATCCATTAGTATGATGGAGAGATAAAAATTCTACTGTTACATAAAACATTTAGAAAGGGAGCGTTCCTCTGAACTGCTCCCCTTTTCTTAGTATCTCCCGTACATTTTTCCATTCCAATTTACATCCATAGATGCAAAAGCTTCACAACCTTTTATCAAAGATTTTAGGATACGCTTTTTGAGTGTTACCTGTTTTATATCTTTATTGCTATTTATATTTTTATTCATAATAATTTCCCCTTTTCTATGTTTAGGTCTTTTCTTGTTTACACCCATATGTTATCATAAGTTATTATTTCTCACTAGACAACTTATTGACTGTTTTTATGTCAAAATTGACATTTTATCATGATAAAAGGAGAAATTCATGAAGCAAGCGATTTACCGTCATCTCTTTGATTTAGAAGGAAAGAATATTGCTGTCAACTTTCGTGATAACAGAGGTTCTTATGTTCCAAGCCACTGGCATCCAGCCATTGAACTGCTGTATATTCTCAATGGCTCTGCAGACATTACTATAAACGGAAAAAAGCACACCCTGATTCCAGGCGAATTCATTGTCATTAATTCCAATGACATTCACGAAGCCCAGTGCGCCCAGGCTTATTTTGAAATCTGTATCCATATATCCAAAGAATTTTTAGAAACTTATATGCCAAACTCTCAATTTCCCCGTTTGTTATGTAATCGGGATTCTTTGACTAAGGAGCAGCTCCCTCATTATTTAGCCCTGTGCCAAAAGTTCAAAGAATTAGTGCCTATTTTTATCCAGCAACCCCTTGCCATGGATTTAGCCAGCGAAGCCATTGCCATGAAAATCATGTTTGAACTTTTAAATCACTTTGCAGTGTATCCTTCCACAGAAAAAATTCCCGATACAGCCAAAAATCAAAATCGCTTAAAGGAAATCATTGTATACATTGCAGAACACTATGCACAACCAATTTCCCTTGAGGAGATTTCTGCTCACTTTGGCCTGAACCGAGAATATTTCTGCCGCTTTTTTAAACAGCAAATGGGGGTAAATTTTTCCAGACATGTAAATCAGGTGCGTCTTGCCCATATTTATCATGATGTTATCAACACTCAGGATCCTATTATGGAAATCATTGATCGCCATGGTTTCACCAATTATAAATTATTCCATAAACTCTTTAAGGAATTTTACGGCTGTACCCCAAGAGAACTGCGACAAGGAGATACACTCAAATCCGATTTAAAGCCTTTTTAAACTCCCGTCTGAATAACACGATGGTGAAGCACACAGCCAGAATATCCGCAATGGGTTCTGCCAGATAGACAGCCATGGTCTGATTGTCCCTTAAAATTGCCGGCACAATATAAATCAGCGGGATCAGCAACACAAACTTACGCATAACAGCCACCAGAATAGAGGCTTTTGCATTTCCCAGAGACATAAATGTCATCTGACATGCAAGCTGGATACCGAAAATAAACATGGCTGCCAGATAAACCCGAAGAGCAGTACCTGTGAACTCCAACAGTACAGTGTCTGAGGTAAACATTCCTGCAAACAGTTTTGGGAACAACATGACAGCTCCCCATAGAACCGCTGCATAAGCCATACTTGCTTTTAAAAGCAGGTAAAAGGCTCCCCGCACACGTTCTTTATTTCTGGCTCCATAGTTATAACTGATGATTGGCTGTGCTCCCTGTCCCAACCCCTGCAAAGGAAGCATGGCAAACTGCATCACGCTGGTAAGAATGGTCATGGCACCCACTGCCACATCCCCTCCATATTTCAGCAAAGAAGAATTAAAACAGATAGAAATAATACTTTCACTGGACTGCATCACAAAAACAGAAGATCCAAGAGCCAAAGTAGGCAGTACCATAGCCGGCTTTAAATTCACATTCTTCCATCGGATTCTCAATGTTGTCTTTTTTCCAAATAGAAAAGCCAGAACCCAGATACACGATAAAGCCTGGGAAAAAATCGTTGCCAGAGCAGCTCCACGCACTCCCATGTGGAAACCAAAGATAAAGATGGGGTCCAGGATAATATTTGCCACTGCTCCGATGAGTACAGAAAGCATTCCTGTTTTTGCAAATCCTTGGGCTGTAATAAAAGCATTCATGCCCAGTGTAAGCTGAACAAAAATCGTTCCAAGGGAATAAATGTTCATATAACTGGTGCCGTATTCCACTGTATTTTCACTGGCACCAAAAGCCAGCAGAAAATCTTTGTTCCAGATCAACAGCACAGCTGTTAAAATCACAGAAATTGTTATTTGCATAGCAAAACAAGTTCCCAAAATCTTTTCTGCTGATTCTTTGTCTCCTCTTCCCATAGAGATAGACGCCCTCGGTGCGCCTCCATTTCCTACCAGTGCGGCAAATGCAGACACGATTAAAATCAGCGGCATACAAACTCCAACCCCTGTAAGAGCCAATGCTCCCACCTTGGGAATATGCCCAATGTAAATACGGTCAACAATATTATAGAGCATGTTAATCAATTGTGCTGCCACCGTTGGAACTGCAAGACGAAGAAGCAATTTGCCAAGTGGTTCTTTTCCCAGAAACTCTCTGTCATTATTCATTTTAATAGTCCACTCCTTTTCATAATCTGTAACGTGTTCTCTGCAATTCTACTGTTCATCTCATGAAACAGGCATACTTCTTCCTCTGTAAACCCTCGAAAAATTTCGCAGCCGAATTCCTTCTGTTTCTTTTCTACAGCCTGAATAATTGGTTCTGCTGCTGGAAGCAAAGATAAATGTATCTTCCTTCTATCCTCTGCATCTTGTTTTCGGGCAAGAAATGACTTCTGTATCAAAGATTCCACAGCCTGAGATACATTCCCTTTAGACAGCATGCGAAGCTCCACAATATCACCTGCAGTATTTTTTCCTGGGTTATTGTACAAAAAAACAATAATTGTACCTTCAATTCTGGTAAGCTTGAAAGAATCACAAATCTCTTTTATTAAAGCATCCTGCCCTTTGATAATATACCGGAAACTCATCAGCCATTCTGTCGCGTAACTCATTCTTACTTTCTTCCCCTTTCCTTAACTTGATTTATATAATAGTTTTATTCAGAACAGTTTTTTTAAAAACTATTATACTATCGAAAAAAATTTTGTCAAGAACTGTAAAAAACATAACTTTAACACACTTCCTGCCCACAAAATCAAGGTTACAGACATAACGAAACGCCGAAATCTTATCCTTCCAAACGTATTACTTGATCACATTCTTCTAACATTGCCGGTCTGTGAGATATACAAATAATCGTTTTTGTTTTCAATTTTTGAAGATTTTTTAAAACCTGTTTTTCGGTTCTCTCGTCTAAGGCTGAGGTGCATTCATCCAACAACAAAACAGGAGCATCACTCAGTATTGCCCTGGCAATGGCAAGCCTCTGAATCTGACCTTCTGAAAGACCACCTCCACGTTCTTTTAAAACTGTCTTTAATCCATGGGGGAGCTCATCTATTAATTCTTTGAGACATGCTGTCTCTGCTGCCTGCATAATATCTTTTTCTGTTACATTTTTTCCCGCAAAGGCAATATTTTCTTCTACCGTACCGGAAAATATCATGTTTCCTTGTGGAACATATGCAAATAATTTTCTAGTTCCTGCGTTAATAGGCAACTTCCCATCTTTCATTTGAAAATATATCTTTCCTTCTTCACACTGTATCAAACTCAGCAACAATTTCATCATGGTACTTTTTCCTTTTCCGGATGTTCCCACAATTGCTGTCATAGAACTTTTCAAAATACGCACAGAAAAATCACATAGTACAGGTTCTTTTTCATAAGTAAACCAGACATGTTCCAAAACAATTTCTTCCATCTGCTCATAAAATTTTCTTACATCTACTATGGACTGTTTTTCTTCCTCATCCTCCAGATTTTCCAATTCCGTCAAACGGCGGGCAGAACTAAGCATACTATAATACTGAGGAATCAGCCCGGAAACATTCATAAACGGTGTCCGCATCTGATTAATAATCTGTAAAAATGCAGCAAGAGAACCAAATGTCATAGTGCCTGCCGCAATATGGAAAGCTCCCCATGCTAATGCTCCGTAATAACCTGCTGTAAATGCCACATAGGCTCCGGTATTTGCCATATTGCTAACTGTATTTCTCTTTACTCTTGCAGAATAATAATCTTGTTGATAATTCTTTAATTTTTCTTGTATCAGATTTTCATTAGAAAAAGATTTAATTACCACTATATTCTCAATACACTCTTGTATAAACGAGCGTACTTTTCCACTTTTTTCCTGTACATCTTTGTGCATATACTGAAATTTTCTGCTATAAAGACGTCCAAAACAGCAGACCACAATCCCAATACCAAGAATCAGAAGTGCAAAAAAAGAATCAATCCATAGTAACACTGCCATACCAAAAATCAGTCTTGTTACAATAGACACTACCTGCGGAATAATCCCTGTAATTCCAGCTACTACCACATCCACATCGCTGGTAAATCGGTTTATTAATTCCCCGGAATGATACTGCCATACCTCCTGATATTTCTTGTGAAACAGTGCATGAAAAATCGTTTCTTTCATATCCATATCCAGTTTTCCTGATATAGATATACGTATATAACTGCCCAAGATATTTAAAATCCCTAACAAAACAACTACACTGGTAAGAAGGATACAATAAAAAAGCAACTGATTTTTCCCACTTCCTGTAACCTCATCCAAAATGCGACTGGATATGAGTGCAAGAGCAATAAAACTCACTACCATACCTGCACTTGTCAATGAAAGAAGAATCAATCTTCCCAAATATTTGCATATATATTTACAAACCCATGCTAAAGGTTCCTTTTTATTTTCTTCACGATTCTTGCACATTGTATCACCCATTTCCGTAAAAATAAAGAACTGCACCACACCCTTACATAGAATCTGTACCATTTGCTTTCCATACAATCAATATACTTATCTCCTCGATAGAAGCCAGTCAAAACACCAAGAATCTGTTCCCGTTTAATGCCATGCTCTTTCTGGTATTGGGAATCTCCACACAAAATATATTCCTTTTGCCTCACTTCCAATACGCGATGCAGAACATAAGCACCGTTTTTTCTCCGAAATAATATAACCTCCAATGGAAAAATTTCATCTGGTTTTTCTAAAATCAAAACATCCTTTTGCGGCCGTATACAAGGAAGCATACTGTTTCCTTCTGCTGTTGTCACAATTCTTCCTTTTGTTCTTAATATATCTTCTATTTTATTTTTTTCCATTCTTTCCAACCATCGCCTCATAAGCTATCTTTGCTGCTTCTGAAGAAATATTACATTTCATTCTGTAAACAGGAATTTCACATAGCAGTTGATTCATTAATTTTAAAAGCTGTTCCGTCAAATCCATTCTTTGGGGAATCAATGTTTGCTGCATCAGAAAGGAAATAGCCTCTTTTGGCAGTAATTTCTGAATTTCATTTTTTTCTCCTCGTTCTAAAATACAAATTCCCTGGAGCTTTACTTTCCTGTTTAACTGTTCGTCTGTCTTACCGCTAAAAGGTGTTCCATAGGCATACCAGCCATCTTCTCTTCTCCGAAGTGCAGGTTTATCATCATTAATGATTTCTGCCTTTTCTTCTCCAAAAAATTTCTTCCACTGTTTTGTATGGGTAGACTTTCCTGTTCCACTTGGGGCAGAAAATAAATAACATTTTTCTTCCATAGCAACTGCAGAGGCATGAAGCATCATACCCTCATGAAGCAATAATTTTGTATAAAACTCCATGCCTGCATAAATATACTCGCACTCGCCCAATGTCAGATGGGGCTGTTGCTGCTGTTTTAAGTGACAAACATCCTCTGTTAGAGTCAGAGAAATGTCCCTTTCTGCCTCTTCACTCCAAACATATCCCTTCATTTTATTTCTCAGATATGCATAAATTGGATGATATTCTGTCATACATTCTGCGATTTTATATAACATTCTTTACTCCTCAAAGCTCTCTTCCACGAACCCTTTTTGTTTTAATTGGGCTACAAAATTCTTCACATCACGTTCTGCTTTTTCTTTTTCCACCTCATATTGTGCTGCCAATGATTCTGTCATCTGTTCTATCGTTGTTTCTTCTGAACATAATTTCCACAAAAAAGCTCCTATCGGATTTAGTTGAATCATTCCACGAAAAATTTCTCTTCCTTCATCCACCGGAACTACCACATTCTCTCCTGCTATTTGTCGAAGCAAAAATCCATCCTTTAATTTAATTTTACCCATAGCATGCCTCCTTGTATTTTATTCATATGTATCATAAATTGCTTTTCTCTTTTCTTCATTTTCTTGTTCGTAGGTTTGATATTCTTCTTTTGCCTTCTTCTTTTCTTCTTCAACCTCTGAAAGATAGTCTATATACTCCTGTATACTCCCTACCTTTAAGTCTCCTTCTCTATAAGCTTCTTGAATCAAATCTAATATCTTCGTAAATTCTTCTATCTGTTCTTCCTGTGAAATCTCCATCTGATTCTTCTCACCAAAATCAGATAATACCATTGGAACCTTCTGCACTTTTGCCTGTTCCAAAAACAGTTTTATTTTCTCATATCCATTTCTAAGAGAAATATTCTGACATTCTTTCAACTCACCGTATTCCTGATTCACACTGTAATTGAGTCTGTTTTCATTTTGTGCAAACATAACAGCTACTGAATATGAATACTTCTCCATCAGAGGGTAAAGCATCTGCTTTCCATAAGAAGCATCACCTCCATTAAAGAAAAATCCTTGTGGTGCATGTCCCACATAGGTTTTACATTTTTCTGACATTTTTTGGAAATCTTCTATAAACTGTTCTCTCTGTTCTTTTTCTTTTCCGATTTCTCCTCCAAGAGCAATATCCCACCCTGAGTTTGTCCATTCTTCTATTTCTTCTTTGGAAATATGTCCATTATTTTTTACTACAAGTGTTCCATAAAAACATCTTTTATCCAATTCTGGTTTTATATATTCCATAAGCTGTTGATTTTCTTCTGAAAAAGCCAGAATCACAAACGCTTTTGGTTTTATATTCTGCCATTCATTTCTTTTTTGAGAAAGCTGGTCTCTGATTTCTCTGATATCTTTATCCTTCTGTTCATACTTTTTTTGCAATACCAACAATTCTTTCTGATCTTTGCAGTCACTCAAATATCCAGCAAGCAACAAAGAAAAACATGATAATATCAAAATAAAAAGCAGAACATATTTCCCTATATTTCTCTTCATATTCCTCCTAAGTAAAAAAGGCAGCTGGTAAATACTGGCAATATGCCATATGTACCAGTTGCCTTTATTGTTTTTGCCTGTTATTTGAGATTATTCTCCCCAACCAGAATTCCCAACATCAAAATTGTTGTCTCCCCCATTATTACTCATGGTAATCACTTCTTCGCTGTCAAATTCTATTATCTCTATGGTTGGTGTCTCATATGGTTCTCTCATGTGATATTCTCCTCTTCCTGTGTATTTTCATGAGTATTTTCTGCCGGAGGGGCAGTAGATTCCTCGCCTTGGTTTGTTTCCGGCTGGTTTTCCTCTGTACCTTCTGGCAGATTGTCTTCCTGCTCCGGCAATGCCGGCTGTTCCTCCGGAAGAATGGTTTCTGGTTCTTCCTGAGGATTTTCTTCCTCAGGTGCTGCTTCCTCTTCTGCTATCTCTTCAGAAGCATCCTGATCTTCTAGTTCTTCCCCTTCCTCTGGGAGTGGTTCATCTACCAGAGTAGCTTCTAAACCATCATATGTCAAGAGCCAAGTTAAGGTTGGGTATCCTTTTGTCTCAACAGAACTGAAATCCCAGGCTCTGGTATCAGCACCGGCAGTATCGTCATTAAAGCTAAGCGTATCTCTATAAAATGCAATATCGTGGATATTATCTGTAGTCAATAAGGTTCCACGAGATATCGTGTTATCCGAAACATTACTTTTTCCTGTAACCTTTGTATATTCATAGCACTTGTTCACATTATCTGTGGTAACTGCCGTAAGATTCCTACCTAAAAACTTATAGTTATCTCCCGCATTGCCAATAGAAATGCAACGATCAAGATACCATCTCGTACCATATGTCCCCATTGTACTTACTGCACCTAAAAATCCACTCTTTTCTGACCATGTGGCAGGCTTATTAGATCTGGCTTCCACATTGGTGATTACATTCCGTACAACCGCAGCATTAATTTTACCAACAGCACCACCCTGCTCATTATTATCCATGATAATATTTCCTGACACATAAGAGTCTTCTAGTTTTGAGTTATAACCTGATAATGATGCAATAGCACCTCCTACCAAATTAAACCCAGCTAATTCTGTTGGATCTATTTTACGGTTAATGTCAATCCCTTCCAACCAGACTTTTCCAATATATGTTTCGTTTACCAAGCCGCCCAAAGCTGCCGTATTCATTCCACCGTTTAATTGAACACAATTCATATAAATAGAATTCAGATTTCCATAGCTAATCTCTCTTGCCAAAGCATTTGCTTCTCCTCTACGGGTAAACCCATATTCTGTTTTCATTCCTGCATCCACAAAAACATTCTGGATACGAAGATTCTTAACTGTTGCCTTCTGTCTGGTTGTTCCGCTGATGGAATCAAACAACGACACTCGCAAGCCATGAATAACCTGATTGTTTCCATCCAGCTCACCTTCAAAGCGGTTCATAATATAGGAGGCCTGTCCTTCCGGAATTCTTACCTGTTCCATGGAAATATTATTCATAAGAATATATTTTCCTCTCGGATTGTCTGCAATCTTCATAAAGTCTGCCGGTGTACGGATTTCTGTGTATCCTGTAGTATTGCTGGTCAGCAATGGGTGTTCTGTAACCTCAGAGCCTTGTGGCAATGCCGGAAGCGGTTCTTCTCCCACAATCCAGGTCAGCGTTGGGTATCCGTTTTTCTCTACAGAAGCAAAATTCCATTTCGCACCGTCAAATTTTAAGGTATTGCGGTAGAAATCAGGATTTTTGTATTCTGTTGTTTCTTCTAAACTGCCTGAAACAGCCGTACTCTTTCCACTTACTTGAATCTCATAGCAATTATTTAAACTATATGAAATAGCCGTATCTGTTCTTCCTTTAGTAGCAAATCTATATGCTTCGCCGATACTTCCTTGCTTTTTATCAGCACCTGCTTCACCAATAGCAATACTATTTTCCATCCATGTTCCCATGTCAGAATTAAATTGAACCATACCGATAAATCCAGAACCATCCGTCTGGCTGGAAGCCGCCTTAGTTCTCATGTTAGAAACTACCTGTTTTACGGTATTGGATGTATCATATTCACTATACCCCAAAACACCGCCTTGTGTATTTCCATTTACTGTAATCTCTCCACCTACATAACTGTCAGTGATATGGCAGCCACCATTCAAATAAGCAATCAAACCTCCAACCATTTTGTCAGAATCTTGTCCCCATAATGGTCCATAAGGATTGACATTTAATCCTTCAGCCCACACTTCGCTAACTACTGAATTCTGGGCAGAGCCCGCAAGAGCACCCGTATTTTTCCCTCCGGCCACAAGAATGTTTTTCAGCGCCAGTCTGGAAATTTTTGCCCCGTTTAATGTCTTAGCGATTGCATTTGCACCTTGATTGCTATTCCATACTTCTACCTTTGCATCAGATACTTTTAAATTGTTCACGGTACCTGATAAGGTATCAAACAGCGGTGCACCATATAGTTCTCGAATGGTCAATCCATTTCCATCCAGCTCTCCTCTAAAGTTTCCAAGGAAGGAACCATTCTGTGCTTTCTTCCCATAAAGCGAAATGGAATTCATCAAAATATATTTTCCGGAGCCGTCACGGATTGCCAGAAGTTCCTCTGCTGTCCGGATTGCCTGATATCCTGCCGGTACATTCTGCTGCAGCGGTGCTTCTTCCTCCGGTTTCACTTCCGTACCCGGTGCTCTTACACCTTCTGTTGGCATTGTTTTTAATCCCGGATATCCATTCTGAGAAACCTTAGACCAATCCCATACATCAGAATTTAACTGCATACTATTGGCATAAAAATCTGCTGTCAAAAGTTCCTCATTAATCACTCCCTTTGGATCGCTTCCTACACTATCGTAGCCTGGGGTATCCGTATTAATAAAGCAATTTGTAAATGGTTTCAGTTCATTCAAATCACTTCCGTTTTTCATATACATCAGCTTATATCTGGAAGTACTTGGATCTTCCGGATATACACCGCCGGCTACCGTACTGTAAGCAACTCTACTTTCTCCAGTTGCCAGACCAATAAATGCCGCTGTATTTGCAGGAGAAACTGTATACGGAATATTCAGTTCAGCATCTACAAAGGTCTTCTGAATTGAAACAGCGTCTGCATTTCCAATCAATCCTCCCACATAGCTGCTGGAGGTTTTTACCTGAGTTTCTGCAATCAGAATATCTGTCATCTGTGACTGGGAGGCATTGGCTGCCATCACACCTGCATAATCAGCATTTGCTGTCATATCTACATGTTGCATACTAATCTGGTTGAATGTAGACTTCGTATCTTTACCGATAATTCCGGTATAACCTGCACCTCTTAAAGTAATTCCATTGAAATGTAGATTTTTCACTGTAGCATTTTTCGTTTCCACAGCCAGTACATTGGCGCCGCTACTTTCATTATTTACCAGAATATTTCTAAATTGCAAATTTTCCACTGTTCCTGAAAGTATCTGGAAGAATGCACTGTTGATGCCGCTTACTGCATGATTTCCTCCGTTTAGAGTTCCTGTAAAGGTTTCCGTTACAAAGCTGTTATCTGCTCCTTCAAAGCTCAAATCTGCTGTGAGTACAAATTTTCCTTCTGGAACCCTATTCATTTTCTGAACATCACCAAGTGTATTAATTTCCACTTTCATAGGTTCTGTCTGTACTGTAAAGTCTTTTAGAGAAGGATAACCATTCGTATCTGCCTGTTCTGCATTCCATACTTCTGAATCTAATCCCAATGTGGTCATATAGAAATCTTTTGTCCATACTTCTTTTCCAACATTCTTTACAGAACCTGTTTCTGATGCGGAAGCAATACCATTGGACGCTGCAAATTCATACCCATTTATAATCTGTGTAATATCTCCGCTGAGTTTATGCATATTGGCACCCACATCACCTACGGAACAAATATTTTTATAAGTATTTTCACCTGTGCTGCTTACAACAAACCCTGCACCCTCTGTACCACTTACTCTTACATTAGTGTAAATATTTTCTACGGTTGCACTGTTAGCATTTAATACAAATCCTGAAGCGGTTGATGACGCCTGAACACTTCCTTGAACAAAAATATTTTTCAATGTCGTATTGTTCACAGTTTTGGCAAAACCTGCTGCTTTTCCTGTTGTGTTACTGATTTTACTGTTATAAATCAGCACTTTTTCAACTGTAGCACCTGTCATTTCATCTGCGAACATACCTGTTTCGTCCTTACTGATTTCCAACTGATTATTGGAAATAGCCAGATTCGATACTCTACCATTCATCTGTCCGAATAATGGTACCTTCAGACCTGTAATTATATGATGCTTTCCATCCAGAACACCGGAAAATTGCGGAATCAGAACTTCTGTCTGCTCCACATCAGACAGATTAATATCTGCTGTCAAATGATATTCCTGTGTTGGAAACTCTTTCATTTTCATAAATTCTTCCGGAGTACTGACAGAAATAATTTCTTTCTTTTCCATGCCAAGAAGTTCCGGATACCCCTTCATACCTACAAGTCCCAAATTCCAGATTTCCTCGTTCAAATTCATGGATGTACGGTAGAACTCAGATTTTTTTGTCTGCTCTGCTGTCACTGTAGAAAGACGATTTCCTGTAGTCTCTGTAATGTTTGGTTTTCCACCTGCATTATCTCTGACAAATGCATCACTTACCATAGTATCCAGCACATTGGGAGTACCCAGAAAATTATAAAGCTCTGTTTGAGTCTTGTTCTCGATTGTTCCCGCTGCAAATACATACTGTACCTTACTCTTTCCTGCCAGGTTACCAATAAAACCGGCGCTGTTGGTTCTACCCTGATTATCTGTATAAGTTTCCACATGAACGTCAGAATCACTGTATACATGATGGATATTCAGATTTTTTCCTTCGCCAATAAATCCACCACAATCTGTACCACTTAGCACAACCTTACTTTCAATCACAGCAATATCTCTGATATCCGAACCGGAAGCGCGTCCCACAAATGCAGCATTATAATTCTTTGCTCCCGTAATCTGTGCCTTACGAATCTGAATCTTAGAGAACGTAGAACCTGTATAATCATAACCAGAAATTGCTGCATTATAGCTTTCACCAGTAATCTGAATATTTTCCAAACTAAGATTTGCAAACGTAGTATGGTTAGACTCCTTTGTAATTGCTGCATTCTTGCTTCCCTGATTACTGATTTCTACATCTTTAATTTTCAGATTTGTAATTACTGCATCATCCACTTTTTCAAATAAAGGCCTCTTTAATCCCGTAATTGCAAAGTTGCCTCCATCTAACTTTCCTTTAAAGGTACCTTTGATGACAGCAGTATCTGTGGCAGAAGTCGCATCAATGTCATTTTTCAATACATATTTTGTATATTTGTTTTCACCCAGTGTTTTTAATTCATCTAAAGAAGTAATTTCTTTGACTGTCTCTTCTTTCTTTTCATTGACCAGAATTGTATACTGTCTCTGTGCTCCAATCCAGTCTTTCTTCTCACCGGATTCATTGATAACAGATAAATCTGAAACATAAGAATTCACAATTCGAGCAAATAACGGCCCTTTTGCATCGGTAATCTTATGTCCGTTTCCTTCCAGTTTTCCAATAAATGTTTTGTCAATATAAACACTGCCATTCATCGGAATATCTTTCATGGAAATATCGTTTCTCAACACAAAAAATCCATTGGGATTTGCAGAAATTTTCTCAATCAATTCTTCGCCTGTTGAAATACTTACAACATTTCTTGTGCTTGCATCTCCGTAAACAGGATTTCTGAATTCATCTGTAATTCTCTGAAGATAACGGAATACATTCTCTCTCGATTCTTTGATATGATTCAAGGTATTATTTAAGTTTGAAACACCACTGTCAATAGAATTTCCATAGTTGATCAGATTCTGTTTTAAATATTCAATCAACGCTTCCTCATCAAAATAAGGATTTCCTTGTAGCTTCTGCGCTGCAATTTTTTCTTGAATTTCTGTATTCTTATTTTTTCTATAAGTTTCAAATGAGAAATTCTGGTCTCCAGTTTTCTTTTTAAAATATGCCAGATCACCTGTTTTTGTCTGATTACTCAAATATTCTACAAGTCCATTGCTATATCCATATAAACCTGCAAGTTCATAACCATTTCTGCGGAAGGTCTGAGCATTTGGTGTTCCGTTATCCACATAAGGTACATACCAGCTTGCAAAGCATACACGGTCAATCTGATATGCTCCCAAATTGTTTACTCCGACATCATTGAAACTTCGCAGATCGTATCTGTGTCCTGGACGAATGGTCAACTGATTGTTCCAAAGATCATCCAGCGTCTTTAAATTCATACTTTCCAGTTCCGCTGCTCCTATCGTACGCCATGTACTGTTGGAATTATTCCAGCTCTGGTAATTATTGGTAGTTCCATATCTATGCTGCAATGTAATTCGTGACTGCTGCTCCGGTGTTAGTTCCAGATAAGCTTTACCCTGCAGATAATCCAGCGTATAAATGGTTTCAAATACTTCTTTATAATAGCTCTGAAACTCTTCCTGTGTATTAATTCTGTCCGGTGTCAGATTTGTAACCATGGAACTGTCTCTTGAATAAGTTTTCATGAAGTTCATGTTGTAATCCACATTCGCCTGATTTGCAAAACCATTGGAATAGTCTTCTCCGTTGCGTCCCGGACGTTTCCCTTTATTCTCCATCCAGATCCACATATCTGTAACATGTCCCATTTCATGATTTAAGACTGTTAAGTCACCGATAAAGCTAGAGCTGTTGTAGTAAATATAATCATAATTTGGATTTCCGAAAATAACTGCTACTGCACCATTATTACTCTTCCACAGGGTCTGTAACGGTCTATAAAATTCCTTAAATACATCCTGATTGTGATTCTTATTTGCAGAAGAATCCACAATTAAAAACTTACTGTTATTAACAGACGCCGCACCGTTTGAAGCAACATTCACAAAGTTATCATAACTTGTTTTAAAGTCATTGACCTGACTGATAATCTGCTGTTTTTTCTGTTGTCTCCATTCTTCTGTATTCTGGTATCCACCGTAAATTTCCAGGTTTCCATATACCAAAGAAGATGGGAAAGAAGCCAGATACAGGTTCTTGGAAGTCTTGTAAGATAATACAGGCAATATCAATTCATTATTTTTTTGTACGGTATTATTCTTTAATATTCTCCATAATCTGGAATTAATCTTTGGATTATTTGCTCTGGCTTCTACAATAATACCACCCTGGAAGTTATCAATAATCCAATCATTTACATCTGAATAGCCGGCATATGCAGTCATAAAATATTCTACAAAAGAAGCAACATTATTAATTCCTGTATATGAAGAAATTCTATTGTTATAGAAGAAAGGTGTTTTATTTCCCTGACGTCCATCACTGCTGCTTATTTTCACAATCTCTGTCGGAAGATTTCGTACAGATTTGTTTGTTTTTAATATCGAATTATCAAAAATAACTACATCTCTGAGATTGATGCCGCCAATCTGGAAATCATACCAACGATCCACATAGTTATATGCATACAAGAAATCTTTCAGATATTCATTTGTAATAAAAGCATCTGTCACGATTTTTTCGGCTGCTTTGCTATTGCTATTTATTGGATACTGTGGATTGGTAGCTGCCATAGAAACTAATACCTGTTCCATTTCGTTCTTTACAACTTCATCAAAATTTCTGCGATAGACTGCCAATACAGAATCACTGTCTCTTTGAGAAACTCTTGTTTCAATATCTGTATCAAAAGTATAATTCTTCGCTGTATTCAATAAAGTCTGGAACTGCGGTGTTTTTGTATTTACCACATAATTTCTGAAATTAAAGTGTACTGGTATCTGGGATACTTTATATGAAGCAATATTCTCTCTTGTATCAATATAAGAAATATTGTAAATCAATGGTGTTGTATTATCCGTAAACTGAATTCTCAGCTTTTTCACATTTTCCACTGTTTTATCAGATAATGCAACAATACGATTCCCCTGTGCATCCATAGGGTACACTGCCAGCACTGCTTTTTTATTTAATACATGAGATACATCAACCTGATTTCCATCTTTAATAATTTGCTCACGATGATAAAATGGCATAAATAGTCGAAGATTCTCATAAATCTGTTTACGCTGTACATCATAACCTTGACTCGTTTCCAAACTGTCAAGAGCTGCCGCTGCCTCTACTGTTCTTGTGGCAATTGCACTGATAATTTCTTCCGGCTTTTCCAGTTCTTCTTGAGGCTCTTCTAATACATCGCTTTGTACTGTCGCCTCCAGATAGATAACTTCTTCGGAAGAAGGTTTGTCTTCCACCCCATACACGTCTCCCTCTTCCTGAAGGCGCGGTCTCTTTCCTCCAACTACATCATCTAAATACCAGATTTTTTCATCCCATAAAAGTGTTTTTAAGTAAAACTCTTTACTGCTAATCTGCTCTGAGGATGCTTTGTCTATTTTCCCACTCATTTCAGAAGCCGATACATTATCCTGAGAGGAAGCTACATCTGAATATTCATAATTTCCTTCATAAGTATCTAACGCTGTTTCAGCGGTAATATTTCCTACAAAAGAGTATGCTGCAGGTCCGAAAGAAATATTTTTTTCTACTTTTGTCGGCGCCTCTCCTGCTGTACCGCACTCACCAATGAAATTACCTATATTCCTTACAGCAGTAACTGCTTCTTCTTTTTCTTCACTCCAGGAAAGCTCACCAAAGTTTTTGCTCAACTGGGATTTCTTTACAACTGCGGCAAATCCACCCTGAGAAGTATTGGAACTTTCAAAAGATTTCTGATCTGTTGTTCTTTTTGCATAGGAATTAGTAACAACAGAACCATCCAGAATTTCTGCTACAAAGCCACCTGCGTTTTGTCCGTTCACTGTTGCGTTGACAGAGCATTGGTCCACCGTTGTCTTTTTCATTACTGCTACCATACCAGCCACAGAACTTTTCCCTGCAACTGTCATATCTCTTACATAGACATTTTTAATTGTCGTTCCTGCTTCTGCTGTTTTTGCTAAAACTGCAACTTGATTTGTACTCTTTTGTTCAATCTTTCCCTGCGTCAGCTTTAGGTTTTCTATCGTTGCTCCATTTAGCGTTTCAAATAGAGGAGCTTTCTGTCCAATAATCTGATGTCCATTTCCTTTTAACATTCCTCTAAATGTACCAGGAATAATTATATTGCTATTTACTTCTGATAAATCAATATCCGCTGTTAAAGAATAAGCACCCGAAAGATCATCTTTCATCTTTTGCAATTCTTCCACCGATGAAATTTCTTTCATCTCCAGCATGGTTGTCATATTCGAGTCACCATTTTTCAGAACAGGAGTTTTTCCTTCTTTCAGTGGAGTAAAGTCCCAAACTTCTTCACGCCACCCCATTTGTGTATAAAACTCTTTTTCCAAAAGCGTATCAATGGACACTTCCGATACTTTTGAAAACTGTGCTGCTCTGGCAGTTTCTTTTTTCAATTTACTTTCTTTTAAGGAATAAAGATCAGAAACCCCCTGAACATTATATTTATCCGGTGATGATGCACCATCAAACTTATAACCAGATGTACCGGTACTATAGGAAACACTGTTTTTTATCACACCTGTAGCATTTGATTCGCCAATGTTTCCAATAAGCCCACCCGGTTCCATAGAATTTCCAGTTCCATTTACCTTTAAAGTAACTGCTGCATAACAATTCGTTACTGAAAAATTATTCTTACAGTTATGCCAACCAATGAGTCCACCAATTGCACCATTGGTTTTATTTCCACTAATACTTCCCACTGCATAGGAATCTTCCACAATATTCGGTCCATGTTGCTGATTGGACATCTGCCCAATTAAACCGCCTGTCGTATTGAAAGAACCTGTAATTTCCAGATTAGTTGAACATTTGCTTACTTTAGCATAGTCCATACGTCCTACTAATCCGCCAAGAAGCTGTCTGCTGTCAGAAGTTTTCAAACTGCCGCTGACATGAACGCCTTCAATCACTGCATTCTTTTCTGCTTTATTTGTCAGAACTCCACCACCTGCATCTCCATATTTATTTGCCTTAGTGATAGAGACATTTTCCAACTTAACATTTTTTACTGTACCACCGGAAACAACTCCAAATAAAGTAGTATTTAACCCTTTAATTTTATATCCTTTTCCATCAAAAGTACCGGTGAAATTTGGAATCAGGAAGTCTTCTCCCTGCACTGCGCTGGCATCAATATCATGTTCTAAAGTATACGTTCCACTTGGATTTTCTTTAATTTTGTCAATTAAAGACTGCATAGTGATGTATTTTGTGGATGCCTCTCCTTCAGAAACCGTTCCAAATTCAACGATGGCCCCCTGTTTCGTCTGATTAGCTCCTTCAGTAACATAATGATCCAATTTCAATTCAAAACTAACTTGATTGTTCTCCGCTACAATCACCTTAGAAATACCTGCAAACAATTCCGGCTGATCTTCCATCTCCACTTTTACCAGATATTCTTCTGTTTTAAAACTATCCACTGTAAAATGAGAAATCTCTTCTATTCCAGCCTCACTTCCTGTTTGATGATATAAAGTCACACCAGAAACTTTCCCCATCTGAAAAGGAATCTTTTTCTCTTCTTCTGGTATATCTTCCGGTTGTTCTACCGGATGCAAAATATTGTCACGAAGCCATTGTTTGTTTTCTTCAGTCTCTTCTCCTGCTACCGCTTCTTTTGCAATCTGATATACCTGACGATCTATCGTATCATCACTGTACAGAATTTCTGTTTCCTTTTTTAAATTTCCGTCTTCCTGTTCAACACTTCTTGTAATTTCCACATACGCTCTTGCAGCGTAATCATTTTTATATCTTTCTTTTGCAAGATTTGCTAAAACAGCAGTAAAGTAAATTCTATCGTTCTCTTCTGCAAATTTTTTCACTGCCGGAACTTTTGCTGGTTTATATACGGATCCATTGGAAATGTATTTTCCGTCAATTTTCAACTCTTGCTTTCCTAAATATACCTTTGGTAACAAAACAATCCCATATTGAACCGTTGCACCACTTTGTTCTAATTCTTGAAGATAAGATTTTTTAATACACCCTATCATTCGTAATCCCATAGGAGTAATGGTACGAATTTGTCCGCCTACCATCTGTATATTTGCATCTGTTATTTCAGGTGCAGATGCTTTTACTGGAACAATATTCTGGCTAAAAATTAAAATCATCAATAAAAGTATCCATACACCTAATCTCTTTTTCCTTTGTATCATCCTTTTCCAAATCCTTCCTTAATATATTCCGGTAATCCATCCAGGTTCATTCACCTGTGGTAAAGCAGGCTTAGATGGCTGTTCATCTGGTTCTGATGGTTTTTCGTCTGGTTTTGATGGCTGCTCATCTGGTTTTGATGGCTGCTCATCTGGTTCTGATGGCTTTTCGTCTGGTTTTGACGGCCGCTCATCTGGTTCTGATGGTTTTTCATCTGGTTTTGACGGCCGCTCATCTGGTTCTGATGGTTTTTCGTCTGGTTTTGACGGCTGCTCATCTGGTTCTGATGGTTTTTCGTCTGGTTTTGACGGCCGCTCATCTGGTTTTGATGGTTTCTTGTTCGGTTCGGATAATTTATCCGATTCTGTTGGTTTTTTGTCTGACTCAGACACTTTCTCATCTAACTTTGATGATTTATTTGAACTTAAATTTTTTGAAGCATCCTTTTTTATCTCCTGTTTTTCTTTCCAGGGCACTTTCTCCCCTTCAAAAAGATTTTCTACATCTACAACATTATCTTTGGCATTTATACTTTCGATTTCTGCTACCTCATCGGATACCGTCTGATTTTCCGCACCGAATGTACTCTTATTATGATGCTTCTGTATATATATTCCAGCACCTAACGTCAAACACGCTACAATACCTACGGTAACACCACCTATAATCATTTTCTTCTGTTTTTTCATATATCTCCTTTGTCTTTACATAAATATAACTGGAGAGTTGTTAAAAAATATAGCAAGGCTCCAGTTATGATTTCTGTTAAAATATTATTTTCAATGATAATATACTTTGTTTTTTTTCTTTATGCAAGTCTTTTTTATTAAAAAAATCAAAATTTGACTATTTTACTATAGTTTCTATCTATAAGCCCATTTTTCGCAATGGATATTCCCAAATTTTCATAGATGATCTGCCGATGAACAGCTTACTAATCAAACAATCTTTTCCAAGCTTCTCTTACTGAGAAAAAACAAATGCAGGTAAATACCAGGAAAATAATTCCCGCACTCCACAGGTTCACACGGAACAGTTCTTCCTGCATTACATTTCCCAGAGCTTTTACGGAAAAATAAGACGTGAGGCAGGTAAGAACAAAGGGGCAATAATAAGTAAAACAAATTTCTTTTCTTACCGATTGTTTCAGTACCGTTCTCTGGACACCGATCTTTTCCAGGATTCCATAACGTTCCTTATCCTCGTATGCTTCATTCCCTGTTTTCAAAAACAGCACGCTTCCTGCTGCCAGGATCAAGGTTGCAAACATAAATACGCACAGAGAATACAGAATACGAATCCAGCTATCTTGCGATATGGTTCCCTGGCTGAAATTCACGCCTATATTCACACCTTGTTCTCTCCCTTTCTCTGCCAGTTCCTTCAGAAATGGTCTTGATTTTTCAGCATTTCCCAAGTCTTTAATCCGGTAGTTATAGAAAAATTCCACTTGTCCAAGCGGCATAAGGGATGCATATGTTTCATCACTTACCACAAAAATTTCGCTCATGCTCTGGATATTCCCCAGATACGGAGTCTTATCTCCCCCCAGTACCTCATACGTTTCTGTTCCAATTTCTATGGTCTTATCCCGTGTCTGGTCTCCCATGAGGCTGATTAAAATTTCATGTTCCAGCATAATAACCTGATTCTCAGAAGGTTCTTCCCAGGAAAATTCTAACCCTGCTCTTTTGGCTCCTTCTTTTACCTGAGACCAGGGAATGACCCCATACATATAGTTTGTAAATTTAGTATGCATTACCTCAGACGGCAGAATCAGCACTTCATATTCATTCCAGTATTCCACTGTATTTTCTTCTTCAATGCCCTTTTTTATCTCCGCTCCATCCTGCCGCTGGCTGCTTAAAACCTGATACGTATAGGTCTGGTCAAAGTTCACCATTTTCTCATACCGCTGCTTCATGGCAATGGAAATGGCAACTACGGTAACAGAACAAATCATCAGCACGGTAACAATAGCATAAGTTCTGTAGTTCTTCTTCATACGGAAAGCCAGGCTGTTCATCCACAAACTTCGCTCTTTTTTATACAGAAATTTCTTATTCCCTATCAATCTTTTTAACAGTTCTGGTATCAGTCCGTCAAACAATAAATAGATTCCCACAATGACCAGAATCACTGCCAAAAGCCCATGCTCCAGAGCTTCTAATCCCTTTGTATCCCATGCAAAAAAATATCCTGCTGCCAATACCGCTCCGCCAAAAAGAGCCAGCAGTACAGAAACCACTGGATTCCTCTGTGTGATTTCTTTTTGTTTCGCACCGGAGATTAGGCTTAGAACACTGCTTTTTTTCAGGCTATAATAGCCTTTGAGTATCATAAATCCATAGATACTTCCAAACATAAGACCAGTAATCACCATAGGTTTCAAAGACACAGAAAACCGGATTTCCACACTAATCTCAGACATCCGAAGCAATAACATCTGAAACAATTTAGAAAACAGCACACCGAAAAAAAGCCCTGAAATCAATGCAGACAAGCCCATAAAAAGAGCCTCCAAGGCAAACATTTTCCCAATTCCGGCATTGTCCACGCCCATAAAAATGTAAATCCCTATCTCTTTTTTCCGCTGCCTCAAAAACACATTGACTGCATACCAGATAAAGAAAAACAAAAATACAACAAATACCACGGAAGCTGCCTGTATAATCATATCAATATAGTCTTTTTTTAATTCCTGAAGCACTTTCATGGAATCAGAATAGACCATATTCTGAAAATTAAAAAAGATAAATACAGAAAACCCAAGAGACAAAATCAGCATCCCATACTCTCTCAAACTCCGCTTAAAATTAGAAAAAGATAACCGGAAAATACTCATGCCTCATCACCTCCCAGTGTTACCAGCATGGTGATAATCTCTTCATAAAATGCTTTTCTATCCCCTCTGCGGTTCAATCGGCACTGAATGCTTCCATCCTTTAAGAAATACACCTGCTTCGCATAACTGGCGCTGAAAGCATCATGAGTTACCATAAGAATCGTGGCATTTCCTGCCTCATTGACTGTTTTCAGGCATCCCAGCAAGTCCCTGCTGGATTTCGAGTCAAGAGCTCCTGTAGGTTCATCTGCGAACAAGATTTTTGGCCTAGTAATCAATGCTCTGGCACTGGCTGCCCTCTGCTTCTGGCCCCCTGATAATTGATAGGGGTATTTCTGAAGATGATTTTCCAGTCCAAAATTTTCCGCCATTTCCTGTACCAGTTTTATAATCTGGTTTCCCTTTTTCCCGTTTAATGAGAGAGGAAGTGCAATATTATCCTGCAAGGTCATGTTATCCAGCAGATTATAATCCTGAAAAATAAAGCCAATTTTATCTCTTCTCAAAATAGAAAGTTGTTTATTTTTCATTTTTGTAATTTCCTGTCCATCCAGGAAGATTTCACCCTGGGTAGGCGTATCCAGGGTAGAAAGAAGATTTAAAAGCGTTGTTTTTCCTGCACCGCTTGGTCCCATAATGGCTATAAAATCCCCTTCATAAACATCCATTTGTATGTTTCTTAACACTTGGGTTTCATACCCTTTTCTTCCAAAAGATTTTGACAGATTTCTGATTTCCAATCGTTTCTCCATTCTCTGTTACCTCCATTTTTCTTCACAATCCTATCGTTTCACAAACCTATTTTATCAGATGAAATCCTCAAAATCCTTGCATCCATGCAACACTTTCCTTGCCTATCTAACATTTCTGTAATATTACCTGTCTGTCTCCGTCAAAAAATATTCTGATAAGTTGTGAAAATCCAGGGTCACACAACACCCCTGTCCTTCTTCGGAGGATAAGGATATTTTTATATGCAGCAGCTTCCCTATTTTCTCCACAAAATACAGTCCCATTCCCGTAGAATAATAATTTCCTTTCCTGAGATTTTTCCCCACATACCCTTTTTGAAACACATAAGGCAATTCTTCTTTTGGAATGCCAATACCAAAATCCTGTATGCCAAATCGCACCTGCCCCGACTCTTTTTCTTCTGCCCAAAACACAATTTTAGGATTCTCTTTCTTATATTTCACTGCATTCCCAATAAGCTGATCCAAAAGATACACCATCCATCTGCGGTCACTGTAAATCCAGATATCTTTCACCCGAATATCCAGTTCAAAGTGGTTGCGGATGAGAAAAAATGCCTGGTTCTGAATGGATTCCTTTATTACCTCTTCCAGCAGAATCCGTTCAAACTTTACATCGTGTTCCGGCCTTTCCAGTTTGCTTCCCATAAGAACGGTATGCATAAGACTTTCCAGCCTGGCAATGCTGCTTTCCATTTCTTTTCGCAATTCCTCATTCTCATTTCTTCCATTCATGAGCTTCAATGCTGCAAGAGGTAACTTTGCTTCATGTGACCACCTGGCAATATAATCGGATAAATCTTCCAGATATTTTTTCTGCTGCAAAAGTTCTTTTTTCTGCTGTTCTTCCTCTTGCTTCCATGCCCTGTATATCTGCATTCCCATGAGTTTTTCCAGTTCCTGCTCCTTACATTCCTCTCCTACCAGACACTTTTGCAATCTTCTATAACGGAAAAAATCACACACCAGCACACCTACTGCAACACTGCCCAAAAGCAGATTTAAGTACACTAGATCCCAGACATAAAAATCAGCATCACACAAGAAAAATAGATAAAAATCCAAGAATCCCCACAGTGCCAAAATCCCCAAAATACGTTGATACCGTTCTTTTGCATATTGTTTCCATATTTTATTCATTCCAGATAATATCCTTTTCCCTTCCTGGTGCGGATGCACTCGATCCCATTGGTCTCCTCAAAAGTCTTTGTCCGAAGCCTGGAGACCAGAACCGTCAGCGAAGCATCTGTCACATATTCATCCGTGCTCCACAACTGTCTCATAAGTTCTTCTCTTCCCACTACTTTCCCTTTATGATCTGCCAGCAATCCCAAAATCCTATTTTCTGATTTTGTCATTTCAATCCTGTGCCCCTGGTAAAATAAAACGCCCTGGTTCCTGTCATAAATCAAATCTTTTCCCACATATTCACACTCATTTTGCGTATATTCATAAGTCCTACGTAAGAGAGAACGGATTTTCACCAGCAACAGTTCCGGGTCAAAAGGCTTTTCCACATAATCATCGCCACCTGACATCATAGCCATAACCTTATCTCCATTCTGGTCTCTGCTGGACAGAAACAGGACGGGGCACTTGACAATTCCCGGATTCTGGAACACCAGTAAAATCCATCATAATAAGGCAGGTTAATGTCCATAAGAATCAATTGTGCTCTCCTCTTCGCCCATTCTTTATCTACGGCAGAAAAATCATCAAGATACTCCCCCTGAAATCCCCACTTTTTTAATAAACGGCAGATTTCCTCTGCCAAAACCATATCATCTTCCACTACTAATATTTTCATTTCTTCACAGCCTTCCATGCTAATCTCCCTCTATTATAGCTTCTTTTCCTCATGCTGCCCAGCGTTTGCAGGGAACCTTGCAAAAATGTTAGATTTCTTCATTTAACCAGAGGTTTATTTCCGAAACTTAAGATTTAACAACCGGTCTCTTGTTCCGTACCATAACCTTTGCTATTATGAATTTATAGAAGAACGGAGGGGCAACATGAAAATAAATGAAATTATCAGAAAAAAGAGAGAAGCCTTGTCATTGACACAAAAGCAGGTTGCAGATTATTTAGGCGTATCAACTCCTGCAGTTCACAAATGTGAAAAAGGAGTTTTCCAAACAAAAGGATATTAAGAAATAACCTGTGTTTACCTGCTTGCAGAATACTGTTGTATAAGAGAATAACACTTGAAATATAGTGTCTTTTTCTATATATAATGAATTTTAATTAGATAACTGAAAACAAATGACAGTTCCTTCCTAGGGTGGTATAATTTATGTCAAAAGGAAATGTTGAATGAAAGTAGTGATGCATATACAGTTTCTATTTGAAACACCTTTCAATCTTAGGGATGATATGCTTAATTGTAAATCTGAGTTAACGAAAGAAGAAAAAAGGTGGGATACATTCTAAAAGATGATGAGCCTATTGCCATAATAGGTTATACAGAGTAATGAAATTCCAGTAATATACTCATTTTAATTAGGAGGTGCGTAATAATGAATAATAAAGGAATTGGAGCTGTTTTTTGTCTGATGTCATCCATTTTAATTTCAGCAAAATATATATCAGCATCAATTTTCATGGGAAATATATCGGCTAAGGATGCTGTTTTATTTGCGGAAGGTTTGGACTATGTTGGATCTTTTTTAACAATAGCTGCTTTTATTTCTTTGATAGTTGGAATTTTGTTTTTGGGCTATGGATTATATCAAGATATAAAGAAAAATAAGAAATAAATAAATTACAGTTTAATTAGCTAATCATATAACGGAAAAATTAGAATTTCAGGTGGGATAATAGTATGATTAAGAAACGGTTGAAACGAGCATTAGGAGTTGCAATTCCGCTTGCTATCCTTGTAATCGGTATAAGTTATAACAGCTATGTTAAGATGCACACTTTTACCCTTTCAGGTGATGAGATAATGAAAAATGAACAGATACAGCCTATTAGGGGAAGTGTAAAAGTTACTGGTAATACTGATACCGATGTCGTATTTACAGATATTGAAAGTGGAGAAACTTATGTGATAGGTTACATTACTTCTGGAGCAGGAGATACAATTAGACTAAAACGGGGAAAATGGTATAGGGTTGAAGGTGCTGGAGAACTTACGTTAAGACCAGTCAATGTTCGTATAGAGTAAAAAAATCCAGTTTATAGAACTAAGAAAAATAGATTTTAAGGAGTGGTAACTAGCATGATTTTTGATTTTAATCCTTGGCAATTAGACGTTGGTTTTTTAATTCTTTGGGGGTTGACTTGTCTAAAGTAGAGGTTGATAAAACTATTTATGAAATACCCGAAGACGAAAAAATGCCAGCCTCAAAAATATAGAGAATGTTTGTCAACTTTCTAATAAGAGGGAAAATACTGGCATTGCCAAAATATCAAAAAGATATTTACTGCGATGAAGAAGTTTTTGGAAAAACTTTTCCAGGGTCTGTAAAGGTTTTATCCGATGATGAAGAATACATAGAAACTTTTGATAATGGAATAGGGGCAGGCATTGTATTTAAACACCCTTGTTTTCATTTTGAGGATGAAAAATTTAAGTACTGGGATTGCGGATATATTTTAGGAACTATTTTGATTATGCAAGATATGCCGAGCTGAGTTATATTGGCAAAGGAAAGATAAACCGATGAAAAAAGTTATAACTATTTTTAGTGTTATATTTCTTATTACATTACTAACTGCCTGTTCACCAGATTTCAATGGAAGTAGAACAGGAAATGACAATCAATTAATTATGGAATATACAGCGTTTAATACTACTGATTCTCAAGATTTAGTTGTTGAAGCTGGCGATACCATTCATACGGAAATTGTAATTGAGGATGGTCAGTTATCATATAAAATTCAAAAAAATGACGATGAACCTATCGCTGAAAGTAAAGGTGTTTTCTTTTCAGCAGACTTTGATGTTGAGATAGAAGAAAGCGGAACATATACAGTAACAGTAACAGGAGAAAAAGCAAAGGGAAGTGTAAAATTCTTAGTAGAAAGTACGGAGTGATTTGATTTATTGGAACAAATCAGCAAATTACAGTTGATATTTTACATATTTTAGGAAATTTAATAACTGTTATATTTGATTATCAAATTCTTCGTAAACCCTTGAAAACACTAAGTTTGTAGCAAGTGTACTTTCCCTTACTCTTTCCCTTGTGTTACATTCTCCCATTAGCTTTCATGAATCTTAATATGGGAAAAATTAAGGGAAAGAAAATTTCATAACACAGTATAACATATAACAATAACGACATGGTGAACTGATTGAAATGTTTTCGATATTTAACTCTGTAACTGATTATCAAAAGAAAATGGAGATAAGATACGATGAGAACAATTTATGCAGAATACAACATAAATCACGATAGTATTGATGTTTACACAAGTGCCGGATATATGCTTCGCATTGATTGCTGGGAAGCTGAAAAAAATTTAAAAACCACATACGGATCAGAATGTGCGCTTACTTCATTGGCTGTGGATGAGCCTTTGGAATATGCAAGATTATATCTTGATGGAAATTTACAGATGTGGGTGGATGCAGAAGATTCGTTAGAACTTTATTAAGTGAAAGAGGGATAGTGTTCATTAAGAGCGCTATCCCTCTTTTAAAGAATGTGCGGAATGTAATGATTACATATTTTCTATGGATTGTCAGAATACCTAAAAATAACCCATGTGTTTATAAAGTGCATAAAGTAACAAATCTATAAAAGCAGGGCAAATTTCCATGGTTGTTCCAATCTGCATCATCAATACAGTGAAACCAATATAGGCTGAAATCTCTGCTAATATTTTTATACATTTTGGGCTTTATATTCCTCTCCCCAATTCCACATAGCGTCCAAAATCGGTTTAAGGCTTTTACCTAATTCTGTCAAACTGTACTCAACACGTGGTGGAACTTCTGCGTAAACTTTTCGATTAACAAGACCTTTTTCCTCCATATCACGCAGCTGCGCTGTCAAGACTTTTTGAGAAACATGCTCTATGGATTTTTTTAATTCTCCAAATCGCTTTGTTCCGGGCATCAAATCACGCAATATGAGAACTTTCCATTTATCGCCTATCAGCATAAGGGTAGTTTCTACAGGGCAGGCTGGCAAATTTTTTTCGGTTTGCATGGTATCCCTCCTTTTCAATAGTTTCCTTTTGGTAACTATAGCACAATAAAGTGCTTACTTCACAAAAAGGCTTTACAGAATTATTATAATCTTGCAAATGAAAAAGTGCAAATGAAAAAGTGCAAACGCAAAAATTTATTTAATATCAGGAGGTTAGTTACCATGAATGAAGTTGTGAATTTTTTACAGGAAAATCCCGTACAGTATCTTGCCACAGTTGGTCGTGACGGAAAAGCAAAATGCCGTCCGTTTATGTTCTGCTTTGAGCAGGACGGAAAGCTGTGGTTCTGCACAAATAACACGAAAGACGTTTATAAGGATATTCAGAACAACCCTTATATTGAAGTTTGTGTTTCTTCTCCATCATATGAGTGGATTCGTCTGAACGGGAAAGTTGTTTTCGAGAACAACATGGCGGTAAAAGAAGGCTGTATGAACAACCCGATTGTAAAGGGACAGTATCAAACCGCAGACAACCCGATTTTTGAGGTATTCTATCTTGAAGACGCACACGCAGTAATCGCTGACTTTTCCGGCAACCCACCGAAAGAATATGACCTGTAAATAGCAAGAACAGCCCTGCGAGCTAATAAGATTGCAGGGCTACTCTATATGGAGGACACATCATGACGATTCAAGAATATTTTTCTTTTATTGTAGAGGAAATTCATTCTACGGTTATAGCTACTGTAGACGATAACGGTCTGCCTGTGACTTGTGCCATTGACATTATGGATTTTGATGAAAATGGTTTGTATTTTTTAACCGCAAAGGGGAAAGGATTTTATAGCAGACTAAAAAAACAGAACTTCATAGCTTTAACAGGAATGAGGGGAGAAGATACTTTATCCTGTGCTGCCGTTTCTGTTCGTGGCAAAATACGTGAAGTTGGAGCGACACGCCTACCAACACTTTTTCAGAAAAATCCCTATATGAATGAAATCTATCCCACTGTGGAATCAATGTCTGCCCTTACGGTATTTCAGCTCTACGAAGGAAGTGGGGAATGGTTTGACTTATCAAAAAAACCGATTGAACGGGCTGGTTTTACATTTGGAGGGGGAAAAGATAATCAGGAACATTATTTTGTTACGGATAAGTGTATCGGATGCAAATTATGCTATTCCCGTTGTCCTCAAAAATGTATCGACATAGAAAAAAAGCCTGTTGTGATTCAAAAGGAACACTGCTTACATTGTGGGAATTGTTTTGAAATCTGCCCTGTACATGCAATAGTGAAAAGAGGTGGCAGTTTGTGACACAGCTTGAACGATTGTATCAACTTAATTCTTCTCTCTTAAATGAAATGCCGCAATATAAAAAACAGGCTATCTCTTTTAGGAAAGACGAAAGGAACCAATTCTATCTATTTCGGTCACTGGTAAATGTACGTCCGCCAATGCCAGCGTCTGTTCAGTTTTTGAAAATACAGGACGAATATCTGCAAGCAGAGCTTTTCAGTAAAGGAATTACAGATATTGAAAGTCTGACTGCCATCGCAGAAGATTTATATTTATGGCAAGGGGATATTACAACACTAAAATGCGGTGCAGTTGTCAATGCGGCAAATAGTCAAATGTTAGGGTGCTTTTGCCCTTGTCATGGCTGTATTGATAATGCAATTCATACATTTGCAGGAGTACAGCTCAGACTTGCATGTGATAATCTGATGAAACAACAAGGGCATGAGGAACAGACAGGACAGGCAAAAATCACGCCAGCCTTTAATTTACCAAGTGAGTATGTAATTCATACAGTCGGACCAATCATTCAAGGAAAGCTCAAGCAATCCGACTGTGAACTACTTGCAGACTGCTACCGTTCCTGTCTGACACTTGAAGAAAAAAATGGAGTAACCAGTATAGCATTTTGCTGTATTTCAACAGGAGAATTTCAATTTCCAAATGAGAAAGCTGCGGAAATTGCAGTACAGACAGTTAGAAAATATAAATCTCAAACGCAAAGTAAAATCAAGGTGGTATTTAATGTTTTCAAAGATGTGGACTATGAAATCTATCGAAAATTATTCGGATAATATAAAGAGACTAAAACAGGCAATCGACAATGCTGATGCAATTCTAATAGGTGCGGGAGCCGGACTGTCTGCATCAGCTGGTTATACTTATGACGGTGTACGCTTTCAAAAACATTTTGCTGACTTTAACCAGAAATACGGAATTTCTGATATGTATTCGGGAGGTTTCTATCCATACGAAACACTGGAAGAATACTGGGCGTGGTGGTCAAGACATATTTATTATAACCGCTATGACCAACCACAAAACAAAGTGTATCAAATGCTGCTGAAACTGATACAGGATAAAGACTATTTTGTTCTCACGACCAATGTAGACCACTTGTTTCAAATCAATCATTTTGATAAAAAGCGGCTTTTTTACACACAAGGAGATTATGGCTTGTGGCAGTGTTCAAAAGCCTGTCATCAAAAGACATATGATAATGAAGCAGCAGTCCGAAAAATGATTGCAGAACAACAGAGCATGAAAATTCCTTCTGATCTCATTCCCTATTGTCCTGTTTGTGGTGCACCAATGACAATGAATTTACGTTGTGACAATTCTTTTGTTCAAGACGAAGGCTGGTATCAGGCGAAGATCCGATATGAGGATTTTGTCCGCAGACATAAAAATTCAAAATTGTTGCTTTTTGAGCTGGGTGTAGGCAATAACACACCTGTCATAATTAAATATTCTTTTTGGAAAATGACAATACAAAATCCTAATGCGGTGTATTCCTGTGTTAATTTATCTGACGCTTACGCACCAACCGAAATCAAGCAGCAGTCAGTCTGTCTTGATGGAGATATAGGTGCGATTTTGAAAAAGGTATCTTGAAATCTTACCCCCGCCAGTATCCCTGTTCCTGCCCCACATATTTCCACAACCAATATATGATTCCTGCTATAATCGCATTTGGAATTTTTGTACTAACCCGTGCCGCAGCAAGAAAAAATACTGTCCCGCAAGTCGCTCTTTTTGTGTTTCATATTTCGCTTTTCACTCTGATAGATTGTTCAGTCACAGGCTTCACATTTTTGAGTACCAGCTTTTCCATCGGTATCTCTACGATTTTCTACTACCAAAAGTTCAAAGCGAAAAACAGAGTGTACTACGAATATTACTGCTTAGACAGAACAGAGGTTGTCCCAGCAGATTATATAGAAATTTCTTTCGTCTGCTTAAGACCGGATGGTTGTCTGGAACTTCCGGCTATTTTGGAAACGGTATGCAGAAAAATAGAAAAAATAAGGGAAACTACCGTTGATGCTTCTATAAACTAATCCGGCAGTGCCCTTTGAAGGCACTGCCGGGGGAGTATCCCAAAGTTTGTATTTATTTTAAGATATTTTACTTCTTTAATCTTTATCTCTTATCTCTCAAGGTAACATCGTGTGCCCCGCCTTCTACAATACTTGTAGCGGAAACTAATGTAATCTTGGCTTTTTCCTGTAATTCTGGTATGGTCAGTGCACCGCAATTGCACATGGTAGAGCGTACCTTGCTGAGAGTCAGTCCCACATTATCTTTCAGGCTTCCTGCATATGGCACCAGAGAATCTACCCCTTCTTCAAAGGAGAGTTTTTTGTCTCCTCCCATATCATACCGCTGCCAGTTTCTGGCTCTTGCACTTCCTTCTCCCCAGTATTCTTTCATATAACTTCCGTTAATATTCACTCGTTTGGTTGGGCTTTCATCAAATCTGGCAAAATATCTTCCAAGCATGATGAAATCTGCACCCATGGCCAGCGCCAGGGTAATATGATAATCATGGACAATACCGCCATCCGAACAAATTGGAACATAGATACCTGTTTCTTTGTAATACTCATCTCTGGCCTTTGCAACTTCAATCAGGGCTGTTGCCTGTCCACGTCCGATTCCCTTCTGTTCTCTTGTGATACAGATCGCACCACCGCCGATTCCAACTTTTACAAAATCTGCACCAGCCTCTGCCAGGAAACGGAAACCATCTCCATCCACAACATTTCCTGCTCCTACTTTGACTTTATCACCATAATTCTCACGGATATAGTCAATAGTAATCTTTTGCCACTCTGAAAATCCTTCCGAGCTGTCAATGCACAAGGCATCTGCTCCGGCTTCTACAAGTGCAGGCACACGTTCCCGATAATCTCTGGTATTGATTCCTGCACCAACCATATAACGTTTGGAATCGTCAATTAACTCATTTTCATTCTTTTTATGCGTATCGTAATCCTTGCGGAATACTAAGTAAACCAATTCCTGCTTGTCATTCACCAGAGGCAGGCAATTAATCTTATGCTCCCAGATAATGTCATTGGCTTCTTTCAGAGAAGTTTCTTCACTGGCATAGACTAAATCCTCGAATTTTGTCATAAATTCTGCCACTGGCATATCACGTCCCATTCTTGTTACACGGTAGTCCTTGTTGGTAACAAGTCCCAAAAGTTTTCCATTTGCCTGTCCGTTCTCTGTAACTGCCACGGTGGAATGTCCCGTTTTTTCTGTAATATCCAGTACATCGCCAAGTGTCATGTTAGGGGATACATTGGAATCACTTACCACAAAACCTGCACGGTATCTCTTAACTTTGCGAATCATTTCTGCCTGGCTTTCCACTGGCTGAGATCCATAAATAAAAGACATACCGCCTTCCTGTGCCAGAGCGACTGCCAGGCGGTCATCCGATACAGACTGCATGATTGCAGAGACCATAGGAATGTTAATAGAAAGAGCAGGTTCCTCTCCCTTTTTATACTTCACAAGTGGGGTTTTCAGGCTCACTGCTGACGGAATACACTTGGATGAAGAATATCCCGGAATCAATAGATACTCACTAAAGGTTCTGGACGGTTCGGAATAATAAAATGCCATGTTTGTTTTTCCTCCTTATCTGTTTAAGTTTTATGTTCGCACACAATATACCAAAAAAGGTAGTTGATTATTATATTACCGAACCAGCTACCTTGTGTCAATATCACTTTGTTTGATTTTCCCTCATGGTTGAATTAATAGATGATGATTATCATAAACCTGCCTAAAACAAAAAAGGATTCTGTACTCAATATTATTTTGTACAAAATCCTTTTTTATTTACTTCTTATACTGTTCGATGTTTCGCAATAAACACAGGGAATGTATCCGTTCCTTTTATCTGTTTTCCGTCTGTAATAGTTACATTCTTATCAGAAATCACGTATTCAATATCTGCCCCTGCTTCTACTACAGTATCCTGCATAAGCACACAGTTTCTTACCTTTGCACCTTTTCCGACTTTAACCCCTCTAAACAAAACGCTATTTTCTACATTTCCTTCAATGACACATCCATCTGCTGCCATAATATTTTTCACTTTTGCACCATCCATATATCTGGTAGGATTATCATCTCGAATTTTGGTATAAATCTGACTCCCTTCAAATAATCCATCCAAATTTTCATCATACAAAAGCTTCATATTCTCATCAAAGTAACTCTTCATATCACAGATACGTGCAGAGTATCCTTCAAATTTATAAGCATGAACATTAATTTTATCCAGATTTGGTGCAAGAATATCGCGTTCGAAATACCGATATCCTCTTACAAAAGCAGTATTAATCCAATTAATGAGCCGTTCTCTTTCCACAATATAAATATTCATGGATAGGTTTTGTTTCTTATTCTCATTTAAATTAATATAAATCTTTTTAACTTTATCATTTTCAATACCGAATGTATAATACATAGCTGTACTAGACGCTGGTTTATTCACCATTCCTTTAGGAACTTCCTCTTCCTTATAAACAGCAGTAACATCTGCGCCACTGGCAATATGTGCATCCATTAATGCATTGAAATTAAAGTTCACTGCAATATTGGCATCTGACATTATCACATATTTTTCTTTCTGACGTTTCAGAAAGTCTAAAATGCTCGCCAACCCTTCTACTCGCCCTGTATATACCTTTACCTGCTCTTCCGCAAATGGTGGAACAATGTTCAATCCCCCATTCTTACGAGTCAAATCCCAAGCACGACCAGAACCCAGATGATCCATAAGAGACATATAATTCTGGCGCACCAAAATGGATACATTACCAATTCCACTATTTACCATACTGGAAAGAATAAAGTCTACCATACGATAACGTCCTGCAAATGGAATAGAGGCCATCAATCGTTTACTTACCAGTTCTGGAACCAGCGTATCATAGCTATTTGGAAAAATAATACCTAAAGCATCTGCATTAAGATTTACCATTGTTCTTCACCACCTTTTACGTTTTCACTAACCATTGCATTTGGTCCAATTTTGGCATTATCTCCAATATAAACACCTGGTCCTACGGTTGCCACGCCTTTTTCACCATCTGCCGGCATAGCACCTACGACTGCATTTTCACCAATCACTGCGTTTTCAGCAACGATACAGTGTTTTACAACAGCACCTGCCTTAATCACGGTTCCACCCATAACTACCGCATCTTCTACTTCAGCGCCTTCTTCCACACGAACACCAGCGTATAAGATAGAATGTTTTACATGACCGTCAATACGGCATCCATCTGTGATCATGGAGTTTTCTACTACTGCTTTTTCGCTGATTTTATGCCCCGTCATACCACTGTTACGACTATAAATTTTCCAATCATCATCAAACAAGTTTATACCGCTGTGTTCTGGGTCAAGAACCTCCATATTGGCTTCCCACAGAGAAGAAATGGTTCCTACATCTTTCCAGTAGCCATTGAAACGATATGCATACATCGCACGGTTATCACGGAGCAGATTTGGAATAATATTATTACCAAAATCATTTTCAGAATTTGGATCTGCCTCATCTTCTGTCAGGTATTTTTTCAAAATATCCCAATTAAAAATGTAAATACCCATGGAAGCCAGATTGGACTTCGGATTCTTGGGTTTTTCCTGGAATTCGGAAATCTTATCATTTTCGTCTGTTACCATTAAACCAAAACGAGAAGCCTCATCCCATGGAACTTCCATAACAGCTACACTGAACTCTGCATTTTTCTCCTTATGGAATTTCAGAAATTCACTGTAGTCCTGTTTACAAATCTGGTCTCCGGAAAGAATGATAACATACTGCGGATTATATCTCTCAATGAAAGAAAGATTCTGGTAAATCGCATTTGCAGTACCTTTATACCAGTCAGAACCTGTTGCCTGCTGATAAGGCGGAAGTACATGAACACCACCGTACAAGCGGTCCAGGTCCCAAGGTTGTCCATTTCCAATATATTCATTCAGTACCAGTGGCTGATACTGTGTCAGGATGCCTACGGTATCAATACCAGAATTAACGCAGTTTGATAACGGAAAGTCGATAATACGGTATTTTCCGCCAAAAGGAACTGCCGGTTTCGCCAGTTTCTGGGTCAGCGCATATAATCTGGAGCCCTGTCCGCCGGCAAGAAGCATTGCAATCATTTCTTTTGCCATTTTTATTCCCCCTGTTTCTTGAGTTAATATAGTACATTATACCATATTTTTTCCGTTTCTGCATATTTTTTTATTAATTTTTGCTATTTATTTTGTCATGTGTTTTCCTAAATCCTGAAGCAGCAACTCCGATATTTTTTCCAGACTTTGTGCCCTGTATCCTAATGCCCTAATCACATAATCACCGTCTTCTAATTTTGTAATCCCAGCTTCTATTTGTTCCTGTGAATCCAGAACACCTCTGGCAAGCTTTACAAACTCCTCTGCATACGCAGGCCTTGTAACAAAAATGTTCAGCATATGGGTATATCCTTCATACATTCCGAGTTCACCCATAGGCATCTGAGAAGGTACATACTGAGTATTGTCCCTGTATATCAGCTTCTCTCCTCTTCTTATTTCTGTCAGATTCTTATAGAACCGATAGTCAAACATTTCTCCTCTGGCACTGCGTCCGGCAGATAGTATTTCACTCATAAAGAAAGCAGCAGATTCATCCTCCAAAAAGATGCTTGTCCTGTTATCAAAAGCAGAATCCGCAAAAGGGATCACCGGCTGAGGGTGGAAGTAAAATTCCCCTCCGGCCTGAACCTCTATTCTGGTGCTGCGCCTTGCACTCCCTGCTTTCATCTGATGAATTTTCTCATAGGACTGGGAACGGAATTCTACCTTTGCACCATGACCAATCTGAAACTGGAATTCCTGACAGTCACCCTCCATGATCCCGGCTGAGGCTGCCATCAGCATGACCTCAATACTTCCATCTTTTTTTTCAAAAGGTCTCATGATTTTATATGGAGCTGTAAAATGCACGTCTTCAAGAATGGTTTTCCCATTCTTATTTTCTGCTTTTAAAAATACTTTTGATGTTTTTCCAAAGGCATTTATTCCCATGATTTACATTCCTTCCAGCAATACGCTTTCTTTTATCCATTGAATGACTTTATCAACATTTTCATTTCCGCGTATATTGGTGAAAATAAATGGTCTTTGCCCTCTCATTTTTCTGGAATCTCTCTCCATAACTTCCAGACTTGCTCCTACATAAGGAGCTAAATCTATTTTATTGATTACTAAAAGGTCTGAACGTGTAATACCCGGTCCTCCCTTTCTGGGGATTTTATCCCCTTCTGCTACATCAATTACAAATATAGTAGCATCGACCAATTCCGGTGAAAAAGTTGCAGAAAGATTATCACCGCCGCTTTCTATGAACAGCAGTTCAATATCCGGGAACCTCTGAATCATATCCTCCACTGCCTCCAGATTCATAGACGCATCCTCACGAATGGCTGTGTGAGGGCATCCTCCTGTTTCAACTCCTGTAATTCTTTCTTTTGGCATAACACTATTTTTTGCCAAAAATTCTGCATCCTCTTTTGTATAAATATCATTTGTAATAACTCCAATACTGTACTCGGATGCCAATTGCCTTGTTAAAGCTTCTATCAATGCTGTTTTTCCAGAACCCACTGGTCCTGCCACTCCTATTTTCACATAAGACATAATCTCTCTCCTTTCCTAGGACATATATAATCTAGAATAAAGCTGTTCATGTTCCATGCTGCGCAAATCAAATCCAGGTGTGGAAAGACACAGCATTTCTTCTCCCGTCTCCTCTATCTTTTCCATCATTTTTTCAAAGAAAGGGATCAGGGAAAAAAGCAGCTTCTGCCCGGATGACTGGCTTAAAGGAATCGTTTTTACACAATTTGTCACAATAGCAGAAGCCTGTGCGTAGAGAAATGCTTCCAGCATTTCTTCCTTGGGAATTCCCTGCTCTGCACAAAAAGTCCCATATGCACAGGGCTGACTGATATACTTTCCTTCTCTTACCTCCAGGTAGTTTCCGAATACACCGTTTTTCCAGGTCGGTTCCATGGCAAGAAGGGTCTTCACAAAACGATTTCCCAATTTTCTGCTGGCATTGCGGATTTCTTCCGGAATCCGGGATGCACCCAGAATGTCTTCCAATTCTTCTACTTTTTGAATGTTTTTCCCCAATGCAGCTTCATAAGAGAGCTTTACTGCCAGAAAATCCGTATAAAAAAAATTATACTGCAGACGCATTTTCAAATATTTCTCGGCTGTTTCTGCATCTTTAACGATTCCTTTTTGAATATAAGTTTCCAGACCATAAGAATGTGAATACGCTCCTATAGGAAAAAGTGAATCATTCATTTGCAGAACCAGAAACTTCTTTTGGGACATATGCATATCTACGTTCCTTCCTTAATGATGATGATTATGAACGGACGCAGAAATTTTTTCATGAAAGTCCAACTGTCCAACCGTTTTTTCTACAAGTACTCCATGAAATTTCTGCAACATTTCCAACATAGGTTCATTATATGGAGTTACAAAAGAATCTTCATCTTTTCCATAAAAAAGTGGTGCATGTCTGTTCCCAATCTCATAGCACACTTTTGCCGCTGCTTTTTTATGTCCTGCCTGAATCTTTATCTGTATAATCTCACAAGGCGGTGTATGGACTGCAATTACCAGCGAATCATCCTGGTAGATCACATCACCTTCCTGCAATCCACGCTTCAGAACCCAGTCTCCCATACGTATTCCTACTTCCCGTCCACTGTCTGTCTTTTTTCTGTGTATTTTCTTGAAGGCCTCATGCCACTCAATCTCTACATATTCCACAGTTCTGTCCGATACATTGAGTTCATCTAAAGTCCCTTCTAAATTTTCACATATCATGTTTCTTTCTCCTTTGCTTACCACTGTCCAAGCAGCATCAGTACGCCTGGTATCCAGGCTGTGACAACGCCTTCAAAAACCTGGAGAACCGGAACAAATTTTCCTAGTTTCTTATGGCAGATATCTTCCACAAAAGAAGTACCCCAAAGAACAGCCCATAGATACCAGATAGCAGCCCAGCGCCAATCTGCTGTAATTCCAAGTTCTGTGCTTCCTGTAATTCCTTCTATTGTTCCGAATATTACAGCATTAACTGCTACAAAGGTTGAAAACCAGGCAAATGGAATTGGATTTAAATTTCCGATTTTCATAAATGCTACAAAAAGGTATGTAAAACCAAACAACAATCCGGTTCCGGCAGCATAATAGCTGCCATTGACCAGATTCACTCCATTAATAAAAATAGATAGACCGCCTACCAGAATATTCATCACCGCTGTTGATTTCCCATCTACTTTATATAAAGCACACATTCCATTCTGGATTAAGACAATCCCCACAAAGAGCAAGCAAACACCTAACATATTTTCCCTCCTTCCATATTGTTAAAATAAGCTGTAAATCTGCGTCAGCGGAAGTTTTTCCGCTGGTTTTGACGTAATCACAGCACCATCCACACGCACCTCATAGGTTTCCGGATTTACTGTGATTTCTGGTGTTTTATCGTTATATTTCATATCTTTTTTCGTAATATTTCTGCATCCGGAAACTGGAACTACTCTTTTTTGCAGCCCGTATTTTCCCGCAATATCTGCATTGAAAGCAGCCTGTGATACAAAGGTAAGACAGGTGTGGTTTTTTGCTTTTCCATGTGCCGCAAACATCATTCGGTACATCACCGGTTCACAGGTTGGAATGGACGCATTGGCATCTCCCATTTTGGATGCAATAATCATGCCGCCCTTAATAACCATATCTGGTTTGCTTCCAAAAAAGACAGGATTCCAAAGCACCAGGTCTGCCACCTTGCCTTTTTCTACTGATCCTACGTACTGGGAAATTCCATGGGTAACTGCAGGATTAATGGTATATTTTGCAATATAACGTTTTACACGAAAGTTGTCATTTTCATGACCTTCATCCTCTGCAAGCGCTCCTCTTTCCTCTTTCATCTTGGAGGCAGTCTGCCATGTTCTGGTAATAACCTCTCCCACGCGACCCATTGCCTGAGAATCAGAACTCATCATTGAGAACACACCCATATCATGAAGAACATCCTCTGCTGCGATTGTTTCCGGTCTGATTCTGGAATCTGCAAAAGCTACATCCTCCGCAATCCTTTTATCCAAATGGTGGCATACCATTAGCATATCCAAGTGTTCATCCAGGGTGTTCACAGTATATGGCATCGTGGGATTTGTAGAAGAAGGAAGTACATTCAGCGCTGCTGCAGCACGTATAATATCCGGTGCATGTCCTCCGCCTGCACCTTCTGTATGATAGGTATGAATTGTGCGTCCTGCAATGGCATCCAAGGTATCTTCCACACATCCTCCTTCATTCAAAGTATCTGTATGGATTGCCACCTGCACATCATATTCATCCGCTGTATTCAGACAATGGTGAATGGCCGCAGGAGTAGCTCCCCAGTCTTCGTGGATTTTTAATCCCATAGCACCGGCCTCTATCTGTTCTGCAAGCACTCTCTCATCAGAACAGTTTCCCTTTCCCAAAAAGCCGAGGTTCATAGGATATTCCTCTGCTGCCTGCAGCATTCTCTCCATATTCCATGGACCAGGTGTACAGGTAGTCGCATTCGTACCGTCTGCAGGACCTGTTCCTCCTCCAATCATACTCGTTACGCCACTGTATAATGCACACTCAATCTGCTGCGGTGATATGAAATGGATATGGGTATCAATACCTCCTGCTGTCAGAAGGAGTCCCTCACCTGCAACCACCTCAGTTGAACCGCCTACTGTCATTCCTGGCGTTACGCCGTCCATAGCAGATGGATTTCCTGCTTTTCCAATTCCCGATATCAATCCATTTTTTATTCCAATATCTGCTTTATAAATACCCGTATAATCTACAACCAGGGCATTTGTAATCACCATATCCAGATCCCCATCTGCACTTGTGGTTTTCACAGATTGTCCCATACCGTCCCGAAGGGTTTTACCGCCTCCGAATTTGCTTTCTTCCCCGTAGGTTGTAAAATCTTTTTCTACTTCAATCACTAGGCTTGTATCTGCAAGGCGTACTCTGTCTCCTGTGGTTGGGCCATACATCATGGCATATTTTTCTCTGGTTATTTTTACACTCATGTGTTTTTCCTCCCTATCTGATGAATCCTTTCAATTTTGCCTTTTCTAATGCAGCTGTTTTTGTAGACTCTGATATTTGTGCACAGGTCAGATCATTAAGTCCAAAAATTCTCCTGGTTCCACCAATGGCGGTCAGACCTACCTCTTTTTCTTCTCCTGGTTCAAATCTCACAGAAGTTCCGGAAGGGATGTCCAAACGAAATCCATAGGCCTTTTCTCTGTCAAAAACCAGACAACGGTTTACTTCAAAAAAGTGATAATGAGAGCCAACCTGCACCGGCCGGTCTCCAATATTCTTTACAAGAATCGTGTAGCATTCTTTTCCTTCATTTAATATGATTTCCTCGTTCAGGGGCATAACTTCACCGATTTTCATTGTAGCTTCCTCCTCGCTATTGAATGGGATTGTGTACCGTTACCAGTTTCGTTCCGTCTGGAAAAGTTGCTTCCACCTGTACTTCACAAACCATATCAGCAACTCCTTCCATAACATCTTCTTTAGTCAGTATTTTGGTTCCCAGATTCATAAGTTCTGTAACTTCTTTTCCATCTCTTGCCATCTCAAGCAGTTCGGAGCTGATATAAGCGACTGCCTCCGGATAATTCAATTTCAGACCTCTTTCCCGTCTTTCCTTTGCAAGATTTCCTGCAAAATGCAGTAAGAGTTTTTCTTGTTCTTTTGGTGTCATCCTCATAATTCGGTCCTCCTTTACGAAAAAAAGGCACTTCACCTGTCTTTCAACAGATAAAGCGCCTTTGCTTTTTCGTCATTATTTTTTTACGAGGCAATTATAATGCATAATTCTGCTTCTGTCAAACTTTTTTTCGTAAATATAAATCTTTTTGCTGTTATGGAGATTCCATTTTTCAGATTTTTCTATTGTATTCTCTCTCTTCTTTCTTTATACTTTTTATATATCCAATTACGAGAGAGGGGATTTTATGGCCTGGCAAGAAAAATGTATTAAGGCGCTAAGTGACCAAAATCTTTTTAAAGATTCCTCCTTCCATCTGGAAGAGGATGCTCAGAGAGGAGCTGTTCTGCAGCTCCCCCTGGTTTCACACATTCTTTCATTAATTAAATCAGCACCACTCTCGCCTCATATGGCTTCAGCACGCCTTTGTCATGATAGGTATAATTGGAAATTAGTTCTTGTCCTTTCTTCACTTCTTCTGCCTCAAACAGATCACATGCTACTGTATTCCCGCTGAAATTGCATGCTACTAAAAGTTTCTGGTCCCCCAGAATTCTTTCGTATGCATAGATATTTTCATCTTCTTCCAGAAGTCCTTTGAATACACCGTCAATGATAATTTCGTTTTCTTTACGTAGTTTGATTAGTTTTTGGTAATAGTAGAACACGCTGTCTTTATCTTCCAGTGCGCTCTTAGCATTAATCATAGGGTAATTTGGATTTACCTTAATCCATGGAGTACCTGTGGTAAAGCCTGCGTTTTCACTGTCATCCCACTGCATTGGAGTTCTAGCATTGTCACGGCTAACAGCTTTTAAGGCACTCATCATTTCTTCTGGGTTCATAATGTTGTTTTCTGTATATTCTTTATATGCATTGATGCTTTCAATGTCACGGTAATCTTCCAGGTTCTTAAAATAAGCATTGGTCATACCGATTTCTTCTCCCTGATAAATGTAAGGAGTTCCCTTCATCATATGCAGACAGGTTCCCAGCATTTTTGCAGAAAGTTCTCGGTACATAGGCCCATCATTTCCAAATCTGGATACCGCACGGGGCTGGTCATGATTATCCCAATATAGACTGTTCCATGCTTTTCCTTCCAGCTCTGTCTGCCATTTATTCAACACTGCTCTTAATTTTTTCAGTTCAAATCTCTTATCTGTCCATTTCCCGTGTTCACATTCCACAACACCCATATGTTCAAACTGGAATACCATGTTCAGTTCACTGCCATCCAGGTTTGCGTATTTTTTTGCTTCTTCTATGGTAACTCCGGCTGCTTCTCCAACTGTAATTAAATCAAATTTTGATAAAACTTTCTGATTCATCTCCTGAAGGTACTCATGAACCCGAGGGCCATTACATACATAAGGACTGTTATCTCCGTAAAGATTATCATGCACCACACCGTCTGGATATGCAGGATCCTTGGAAATCATACTAATAACATCCATACGAAAACCATCTACACCTTTTTCGCACCACCAGGTCATCATATCGAAAACTTCTTTTCTCACAGTCTCGTTTTCCCAGTTTAAATCCGGCTGTTTTTTCGAGAAACAATGGAGATAATACATGTCTGTTTCTTTGTCATATTCCCATGCAGAACCGCCGAAGCAGGCGCCCCAGTTGTTTGGTTCTTTGCCATCTTTTGGATCTTTCCAGATATAGTAATCTCGATAAGGATTGTCTTTACTCTTTCTGCTTTCCATAAACCAATGATGTTCATCAGAGGTATGGTTTACTACCAGATCCATGACCAATTTTAACCCTCTCTTATGCATTTCAGACAGCATCCGGTCAAAATCTTCCATGGTTCCGAACTCTTTCATAATTGCCTGATAATCCGAAATATCATACCCATTGTCATCATTAGGAGACTGATATACAGGAGACAGCCAAATAACATCCACTCCCAGCTCTTTTAGATAATCCAGATGCGCGGTAATACCATTTAAATCCCCGATTCCGTCCCCGTTGCTGTCTGCAAAACTTCTAGGATAAATTTGATAGATTACACTGTTTTTCCACCATGTTTTGTTCATTTCTCTTACCTTCTCTTTCTCAAGCATTTTCATAGTTTTATCATAATGAATCTATGGGTTTTCTGCTTGCAGTATGTTATTGCTTAATTGTACTATATTCACTTTTTCACAAAATTCTTCTTTGTATCTTCCAGGAAAATATGGTATGCTGAAACAAAAAAGGAGGTCAAAAAATGTCTATAAAAAAACAAAATATCCCAGCAGAAACTCCTCACGGAACTCCTTATTTTCCATTCCAGGCTCTGTCCCAAACAGACCACTGTGGACAGTATTTTGCCCCTTACCACTGGCATGATGAGGTAGAGTTTCTCTGTGTAACCCAGGGAACTTTACAACTTTGTACAGAACAGGAATCCTATCTTTTAGAAGAGGGACATGTTTACTTTATCAATCCTGGAACTGTTCATGGTATTTTTGGAAATAGCCTGTATTCCCATCACTATGCCCTGTTGTTTCCACTGGACTTGCTAAGTTTTTCTAAATATGACCTTTGCCAAAATGAATTTCTCTCTCCTCTGCTTATGGGAAATCTCTTATTTCCGGATGGCCGCACGCTTTCCCAGGAACTAGTCCATAACCTGGGAGCACTTATGAGTAAAGCTGCCCTTTTATATCAAAATTTGGATACTAGCCCTGCTCCCCTTTCCATTAAAATTCTTCTCCTGGAGATTCTGGAGCTTCTGTTTTCTCATAACAGTTTTGTCCAGGCAGCAAAAATCCCCCGAGATGAGACCAGGGGGATTTATCCTCTAAAACCTGTATTTACTTATATTGAGACACATTATGGGGAAAAAATCACGCTAGAGGATCTCTCTGCTTCTATCCATATGAATAAAAATTATTTCTGTCGATTTTTCAAGGAAAAGGCAGGAAAAACACCTTTTTCTTATTTAACAGAATACAGGATTAATCAGGCCTGTGCCCAGCTTTTGAACACAAATCTTCCCATTACTGAGATTGCTCTTAATACTGGATTTGAAAACATGAGTTATTTTATCCGACAGTTTCGTCGCTACCGAGGCTGTACCCCATCTGAATTCCGTCGTTCTGGTTCCTGATTCATTTTTGCAGCTTTACAAAACAGTAAAAATCCAATGACAAACATAACGGAAATCATGGCCACTCCTGCATTTGTTACATTTGTTATCTGCGCTACCACGCCTACCAAAGTAGTGCCCATAAAAGATGCGCCTTTTCCGCAGATGTCATAAATACCGAAATATTCTCCTGATTTTTCTGCCGGAATAATCTTGGCAAAATAAGAACGGGACAATGCCTGAATTGCTCCCTGAAACATCCCCACCATAACCGCCAAGAACCAAAATTCCCACTGCTTATTCAGCTGAATGGCAAACAAGGAAATACCTGTATATGCCAAAATACATACTTTAATTAAAAGGCTTGTCTCATATTGCTTCGATAATTTAGAAAACAGAAGAGCACAAGGAAATGCTACAATCTGTGTTACCAGAAGCGCCAGCAAAAGTCCTGTACTATCTAAACCAAGAGAACTTCCATAAGCAGTCGCCATGGAAATAATGGTGTATACTCCATCAATAAAAAAGAAAAAGGAAAGCAGATATAAAAAGATATGTTTTTCTTTTTTAATATCTCCCAGAGTTTTTCCCAGACGTCCAAAGCTGTCCCTTACTGGATGTTTGGGCAGCTCCACATAATATTTTTGCTTATAACTTCGTAGCAAGGGAAGGGTTACTACAAACCACCACACTGCATTGAGACAAAAGGCTAAAGTCATTCCCATCTGCATAGTAATCCCAAGTTTCTCATACATGAGAACAAATATCAAAGAAATCACAAAAGGAATGCAGCTGCCAATATAACCCCATGCATATCCATGGGAAGATACCGTATCCATACGCTCCTGTGTGGTAATATCCACTAGCATAGAATCATAGAAAATCACACTGGCATTATAGCCCACCTTAGCAATAACAAACACCACCAGAAATGCCAGCCAGGAATTCGGAATGGACAAGGCTACACAACCAAAGATTCCCACCAACATGGTAATGGTAAACATAGGCTTTTTAAAATTTTTTGTATCTGCAATGGTTCCTAGAACCGGACCAATAAATGCCACCAGAATTGTAGCAACAGAAGCCGCATATCCCCAATATGCCAAATAGTCTACTTCCGAAATTCCCTCTTTTCCAGCCAGATAATTAAAATAAATAGGAATAATCGTAGATACCAGCATAATAAAAGCTGAATTTCCTACATCATATAAAACCCAGAATTTCTCCAATTTTGTCAATTTCATCTTTTTCATTCCATTTCCCCTTTCCTTTCTCATTCAAAATTCCTGTCCAGTCGTTCTGGCAAAGCCTTTCCTGTCTGAATACAACTGTCCAATGCAGAAAGCATCTGTACTGCAAGTTCTTCTGCTTGATTACTTCGTTTGAGCAATCCCAGATTGCTTTCTCTACAGTCGAGATTATCCTTCAACTGATTCATAACTCCTTTATATTGTTCATATTTTCCCACTGCTTTCATAATCTCATTAATCCCCTTCTGCTTCCACGGCTTCTCCTGGGTAAAGAGTTTTTTCACAAATTTTAACCAACGAAGAGCCCCTCTTACCGTTCTTCTGTCCATGGGCTGATAAAATTTTGCAATGGCTTTTGCTGTCACCTTATCTGTTGGAACCAGCTTTGCAATGGGATAGGTAAATGGATTTCTCCTATCCATGCGCAGCAGGAATTTTTCAAATTCCTCTTCTATTTCCATATGCTGTACTCCTGTTTTCCCAATCATCTCCCCCACATAAGGATGACATTCACTGTCTAAAACAAAATGACAGAGAAATCCCATGAGATAAGCATACTCCGGACTGTCTCTTCCTGCCTTTTTCACTACTTTTACCCCATACTTAAAAAATGGATATGCTGAAACACCATGAAGGTAGATTCCGAATCTGGACACCGGGTTGGAAGCATAGGCTCGGTAAAAGAAAAATAAATCCGGCCCCTGAAGTCCTATCTCAAACTGTCTGCGGTACTTCTGAATCAGTTCCTTTAGCTCTCCTTCCATCTTTCCCTCTACTCTGGTCCCGAAACGGCTATGTGCATAAAACGCCGGCATGTTTTCTCCTCCTGTAAAATACTTTGATTATCATAATAATACCATGAATTCAAAAAAGGATAAAGTTGTTTTCTGTTAAATCTCCGTAATTTAACAGAAAAAGACCCCTGCACCTGGCATAAGCCTTGTGCAGGAGTCCTCTATTATCTTAATGGATATAAGAATCTGAATTATTCAGTTTTTCCGTACAGAGTAACCAGTTTGTTCAGATATTCATATCTAGCTCTAGCTTCAGCTTCGTTCTTAGCGAACAGTCTAGCTGCTTTCTCTGGGTCAGAGCGCTGCAGAGAGTTGTAACGAACTTCGCCGTTTAAGAATTCCTGGTATCCTTCTTCTGATGGTGCTTTGGAATCCAGTGAGAATTTGTTTTCTGCTGCTGGATTGAAGCGGAAGTTATGCCAGTATCCACATTTAACTGCTAATTCTTCTTCTGTCTGAGCTTTGCTCATACCTTTCTTAATACCATGGTTGATACATGGAGCGTAAGCAATGATCAGTGATGGTCCTGGATATGCTTCAGCCTCTGCAATTGCTTTTACAGTCTGGTTGAAGTCAGCACCCATAGCAATCTGAGCAACATATACATAACCGTAGCTCATTGCGATGGAAGCCATATCTTTCTTCTTCACTTCTTTACCGCCTGCAGCGAACTGAGCGATAGCACCTGTTGGTGTAGATTTAGAAGACTGACCACCTGTGTTGGAGTAAACTTCTGTATCGAATACCATTACGTTGATATCCTGTCCGGAAGCTAATACATGGTCAACACCGCCGAAGCCGATGTCGTATGCCCAACCGTCACCACCGAAGATCCACTGAGATTTTTTAGCTAAGAAATCTTTGTTGTTTACGATATCTTTGCATACATCACAGTCGCATCCTTCTAATGCTGCAACTAATTTATCTGTAGCTGCACCGTTTGTTACACCGCTGTTGTATGTGTCTAACCATTCCTGGCAAGCTGCTTTTACTTCTTCAGAAGCATTTTCGCTAGCCATTACAGATTCAACTTTTGTCTTTAATCCGCCACGGATAGCTTTCTGAGCTAATAACATACCATATCCGAATTCAGCATTGTCTTCGAATAAGGAGTTAGACCATGCAGGACCCTGTCCTTTTGCATTTACAGTATATGGTGTAGATGGTGAGGAGTTACCCCAGATAGAAGAACATCCTGTTGCGTTAGCAATGTACATTCTGTCACCAAATAACTGTGTGATCAATTTAGCGTAAGGTGTTTCACCACAACCAGCACAAGCTCCTGAGAACTCAAGTAATGGCTGTTTGAACTGAGAACCTTTTACTGTATTTTCTTTAAATTTAGCAACAACATCTTCTTTGATTGGTAATGTTACACCATAATCGAAGAATTTCTGTTCGCCTGCATTTGCTTCCATGTTCTGCATAACAAGAGCTTTTGCACCCTTCTTACCTGGGCAGACATTTGCACAAGAACCACATCCTGTACAGTCATAAGCAGATACAGTCATAACGAATTTGTAATCAGCCATACCAGTCATAGGTAATGTTCTCATTCCTTCTGGAGCTGCTGCAACTTCAGCATCTGTCATAGCTACTGGACGGATTACAGCGTGAGGACATACATATGCACAACGGTTACACTGGATACAGTTTTCTGGCTGCCATACAGGGATATCTACTGCGATACCACGTTTTTCAAATGCAGAAGAACCGGATGGTGTAGTACCGTCAACATATTCTGTGAATGCAGATACAGGTAATGTGTTACCTTCCTGAGCATTTACTTTTGCCTGAACATTGTTTACGAAATCAACAACATCTTTGCGTCCGCCTTCAGCGTGAGCCATGAACAGACCTTCATCAGCACAGTCTTTCCAGCTTTCCGGAACCTGAACTTCAACAACCTGTTTTGCACCTGCATCGATAGCGTCATAGTTCATCTGAACGATAGCGTCACCTTTTCTTCCGTAAGTAGCTTTTGCAGCAGCTTTCATTAATTCGATAGCCTGTTCTTCCGGAATGATGTTAGCCAGTTTGAAGAATGCAGACTGAAGAACTGTATTGATACGTCCGCCAAGTCCGATTTCTTTACCAATCTTAATACCATCAATTACATAGAATTTGATGTTGTGGTTAGCGATGAATGCTTTTACCTGTCCTGGTAAATGTTTTTCAAGACCTTCCATATCCCATGGGCAGTTTAATAAGAATGTACCGCCATCAACAAGTTCCTGAACCATGTTGTATTTGTTTACATAGGATGGGTTGTGGCATGCAACAAAGTTAGCCTGTTTGATCAGGTATGTGGATTTGATTGGGCTCTTACCAAAGCGAAGGTGAGACATTGTAACACCGCCGGATTTCTTAGAGTCGTAATCAAAATATGCCTGAGCATACATGTCTGTGTTGTCACCAATGATCTTGATGGAGTTCTTGTTAGCACCAACAGTACCGTCAGCACCTAATCCCCAGAATTTGCAGTTGATTGTTCCTTCTGGTGTAGTAACAAGTGGAGCACCAACTTCCAGAGATAAGTTTGTAACATCATCCACAATACCGATTGTGAATTTCTGTTTTGTTGTGTTTTCATATACAGCAACGATCTGAGCAGGTGTAGTATCTTTGGAACCTAAACCGTAACGGCCTGTGAATACTGGTGTATCGTTGAATTTTGTACCTTTCAGTGCAGCAACAACGTCTAAGTATAATGGTTCACCAAGAGCACCTGGTTCTTTTGTTCTGTCTAATACTGTAATCTGTTTTACAGATTCAGGAATAGCGTTTACTAATGCTTCAGCAGAGAATGGTCTGTAAAGACGAACAGTAACAAGACCAACTTTTTTGCCTGCTGCCATTAAGTAATCGATTGTTTCTTCGATTGTTTCACAAGCAGAACCCATAGCAATGATTACATGTTCAGCATCTTCAGCACCATAGTAGTTGAACAGTTTGTAGTTTGTTCCGATTTTTTCATTTACTTTGTCCATGTATTCCTGTACTAATGCCGGAAGAGCATCATAGTATGGGTTACATGCTTCTCTTGCCTGGAAGAAGATGTCAGGGTTCTGAGCAGAACCTCTCTGGCATGGATGATTTGGATTTAATGCATGTTTACGGAATGCGTCAACAGCGTCCATATCTACCATATCTTTTAAATCTTCGTAATCCCATGTTTCAATCTTCTGGATTTCATGAGAAGTACGGAATCCGTCGAAGAAGTTGATGAATGGAACTTTTCCTTTGATTGCAGCGCAGTGTGCAACTGGAGTTAAGTCCATAACTTCCTGTACGGAAGATTCACACAGCATAGCGCATCCTGTCTGACGACAAGCATATACGTCAGAGTGATCACCGAAAATAGAAAGTGCATGGCTTGCAAGCGCACGAGCAGATACGTTGATAACGCCTGGTAACTGCTCACCAGCAATTTTGTAAAGGTTTGGGATCATTAACAGAAGACCCTGAGATGCTGTATATGTAGTAGTCAGGGCACCTGCTGCTAAGGAGCCGTGAACTGCACCTGCAGCACCAGCTTCAGACTGCATTTCTGTAACCTGTACTTCCTGTCCGAAAATGTTCTTTCTTCCCTGTGTTGCCCACTCATCTGTAGCTTCTGCCATTACGGATGAAGGGGTAATAGGATAGATAGCCGCAACATCTGAATATGCATATGAAGCATGAGCTGCTGCATGGTTACCATCCATGGTTTTCATCTTTCTAGCCATTTGATTTTTTCCTCCTTGAAAATTGTTGTTTTTGAACAATATTCTACTTCGCTCACGAAGTCTATATGAAATTATAGCACGATTTCTGAAGCCTGTCCATTTGTAAAACAGCAGAAAATGTAATGTTTTTCTAAAAAAACATGTCTTTATGCTTCTTTTTCTCCCATAATTTCCAAAATTGATTTTGAAGATAATTCTTTTATAAGTACAGACTGGATTCTGTTCAGTTCCCGATGCACTTTACAGCTGCAGTCTCCTGTATTGTGAATACAGCTTTTCTCTGGCTTCATACACTCTATCATATAAAATTCCGGATCCACTGCCAGATAAACATCCAAAAGTGTCAGTTCTCCAATACTTTTTTTCAGCGCATATCCCCCATTACTTCCACGAAAACTCCTGACAATTTCCTTTTTTTCCAGTTTCTTCAATATCTTATATACAAAGGCCGGGGTAAGGTCTTCTTTTTCGCAAATCTGATTGACACACATCTTTTCCCCTTTTGCCAGGGCACGCACAATTCTTACACCGTAATCGCATTCTCTTGTAATTAACATGGATTTATTCCCCTCTGTTCTCTTCTGTGTTCCTTTGGTTTCTCTGCTATTATACCTATCTGTACTTAATTTATCAAGTAATTTTCGTAAAAGAATTTCCAAGAAACACTTGCAAAATCCTTATTTTACGGTACAATGAAAGAGATTATGCATAAAATTGTTCTTTTTAAATAAGTGAGGGAAAATAAAACATGATTGCAGCAAATAATGTTACATTACGATTAGGTAAGAAAGCACTGTTTGAGGATGTTAATATTAAATTTACCGAAGGAAACTGCTATGGCCTCATCGGTGCCAATGGCGCAGGAAAGTCTACCTTTCTAAAGATTCTTTCCGGCCAGTTAGAAACCACCAACGGAAATATTACCATTACGCCCGGACAGCGTCTGTCCTTCCTGCAGCAGGATCATTTTAAATATGATGCTTTTCCTGTTCTGGACACGGTTATTATGGGAAACCAGCGTCTGTATGATATTATGAAGGAAAAAGAAGCCATCTACGCAAAAGAAGACTTCACAGATGAGGACGGAATCCGCGCCAGTGAACTGGAAGGTGAATTTGCAGAAATGAACGGATGGGAAGCAGAGTCTGATGCTGCCATGCTGTTAAATGGTCTTGGTATTGAAACAGAGCTTCATTATACCCAGATGTCTGAATTAAACGGAAGTCAGAAGGTGAAAGTGCTTCTTGCCCAGGCGCTTTTTGGAAATCCTGATATCCTGCTTCTGGATGAGCCTACCAACCACCTGGATCTGGATGCTATTGAATGGCTGGAAGAATTCCTTATTAACTTTGATAACACAGTTATCGTGGTATCTCATGACCGTTATTTCTTAAATAAGGTATGTACTCATACTGCTGATATTGATTACGGTAAGATTCAGCTCTATGCCGGAAACTATGATTTCTGGTATGAATCCAGCCAGCTTCTGATTAAGCAGATGAAGGAAGCCAATCGGAAGAAAGAAGAAAAAATCAAAGAACTTCAAGAATTTATTTCCCGTTTCTCTGCAAATGCTTCTAAATCCAAACAGGCAACTTCCAGAAAACGTGCCCTGGAAAAAATTCAGTTGGATGAAATGCGTCCATCCAGCCGTAAATATCCTTATATTGATTTCCGCCCAAATCGTGAAATTGGAAATGAAGTATTGATGGTAGAAGGTCTTTCTAAGACCATTGATGGTGTAAAGGTACTGGATAACCTGAGCTTTACCCTGGGACGTGAGGATAAAGTCGCTTTTGTAGGTGGCAATGAACGTGCCAAAACAGTTCTTTTCCAGATTTTAATGGGAGAGATGGAACCAGATGAGGGCACTTATAAGTGGGGTGTTACTACTTCACAGGCTTATTTTCCAAAAGACAGCACCAAGGAATTTGATAATGATCTGACCATTGCTGACTGGCTTACCGGTTATTCAGAAATCAAGGATGCTACTTATGTACGTGGATTCCTGGGACGTATGCTTTTCCCTGGTGAAGATGGTGTGAAGAAAGTCCGGGTACTCTCCGGTGGTGAAAAGGTGAGATGTCTCTTATCAAAAATGATGATTTCCGGCGCCAATATCCTGATTTTTGATGAGCCTACCAACCATCTGGATATGGAATCTATCACAGCTCTGAACAATGGTATGATGAAGTTCCCGGGTGTTATCCTGTTTGCTTCTCATGACCACCAGATTGTCCAGACCACTGCTAACCGTATTATGGAAATCCTTCCAAACGGTGTGCTGATCGATAAAATTACTACTTATGACGAATATCTGGCAAGTGATGAAATGGCAAGAAAACGCCAGGTTTATACAATGACAGAGGAAGATAATTAAATCTTGAAACAGGAGAAGGTATTGTTCTGTTCTTTTTGAACCGGACAATACTTTTTCTCTTTTCCTGCTCATATTTTTGTAATATAGTATCTTCATCACTTACATTTTTTCAGAACAATAAAACGGAGGTGTTGCTTATTTACTATAAATTATTGTTAAAACGAAAAGAATATCTTGACCAGGAAATTCTGAATCTTCAGGAGAAACTTTCTCTTCTTCCGCCTGGAAAGCTTGTGTGTACTAAAAACGGGAAACGCTTTAAGTGGTATCACAGTCTGAATCATTCTTATACTTATCTTCCGAAATCCCAGGAAATTCTGGCAGAAAATCTGGCTTTGAAGGATTATTGTCAGCTTCAGCTAAAGTATCTGACTGCTGAAAGAGATGCCATCAACGCCTATCTTTTTCCACACTGTCCAAAGAACTCGCCATCTGGGCTTCTGCTTCTTATGAAACAAATCCTTCCCATCCAGAGCAGCTTTCCTGCACATCTATATCTGGCCATCTCCTGCGTTCTAAATCAGAAGTTATCATTGATACTGCCCTTTGCACCAACAAGATTCCTTTCCGCTATGAATGTATTCTCACGCTTGATTCCAAAACTTTTTTCCCCGACTTTACGATACGCCATCCGGAAAACGGAAGCTTTTTCTACTGGGAACATTTCGGCATGATGGATTCTCCTGCTTATTCACAAAATGCCTTTAGCAAACTTCAAACCTATGCCTGTCATGGCATTCTGCCCACGATCAATCTCATCACCACCTACGAAACCAAAGAACATCCCCTCAGTGCACAGAATGTACAGGAATTGATTACACACTATTTCTTGTGAAAGCAGAGAAATTTATGTCTGGGGGTAACATTTTAGCAGGGGCATAAGACCCCTGCCATCTCTCTTTTTGCCCTTGACGTGGGTATTGATGGCTTCTTCCCCTGCTTTTGACTCTTTTCTTGCCTTTTGTTGTGCTTCTTGGATGAAATCTCTAACAAACTCTACCTTTTGCCCCTATGTGGGGCATTTTAGGCTTCTTGTCTACACTTTTGCCCTCTTTTCTTGCCTTTTGTTATGCTTCCGGGGCAAAATCCACACAAGTTCTATCTTTTTTACCCCCGCATGGGGCATTTTAAGCTTCTTGTCTCTGCTTTTGCCCCGAATCCCCCTCGCACTTGCTCTCCCCCCAAGCCAAAAATCCCTATAATTTTTCATTTCCTTCTAATGCTCCCGCGCCTCTATCTGCACCTTCATATCACGATACTCCTTTGGCGAAATCCCAAATTCTTTCTTAAATGCCCGGTAGAAGTTGGAGTAATCCTTGAATCCAAACATTAAATATGCCTTACTGATACTGATATTGCTTAAAATTGCATCCTGACAGGCTGCCAGACGTTTCTTCATAATATACTGATGAATGGCAATTCCTGTGTTTTCTTTGAAAATATGTGCAATATGAAATTTGCTTACATAAAAAGTTTTTGCCAGAGAATCCAGCGAAATCTCCTGTTCCAGATGATTGTCAATATAATCCAGCAGATTATGATATAAGTCCTGATCTTCTCTTCTCTTTCTTGGATTGTTCTGTTCATAAGCCATGCGGTTAAGCTGGAGCAGTAAATCGCAAATGCTTATAAAAACCTTAGGTTCCTTCCCAAAACGCTCTGAATGTATTTCTTCAATTAAATGAAAAATCTTAGACTGGAGAGCTGTAAAAGGGACTGGTTCATTGTGATAGATATATTGCTTCTTCTCTGCCGCACATTGAATAATATAATAATAATCTTCCGACATTTTTCGCACCTGCTGAAGATAATCCATACTAATCCAGAAAACAAAGCGGCTATATGGCATATTCTCATCATGAATCACTGCCTTGTGAGGAACTCCCGGCGGAAGAACTACCACATCTCCTGCCTTCAGTGGAAACAGCTTATCCCGAATTAAAATAGATACATTTCCTTCCAGAAAAAAGTATACCTCATAATAATTATGAAAATGACTATCCATACTTCCCAGATGACGGTCACTATAGTAATAAATTTCAAAATCTTTGGACAGCATATACTGGCGGGTAATAAAATCAGTCTTATAATTCTTCTTCATTTTGTAATCCCCTTCCCTTTTACGTTGCATTTATTTTAATATGAAACCGCAACTTTTGCAATATATACAACAAACTTATCAATTTGAATTATTTTGGTAAGAAACTATAATACTAACTATCAACAAGCACAACGAAAGTGAGGAAATAAATTATGGAAATGACAATGCGCTGGTACGGAAAAAATCACGATACGGTTACTCTGGAGCAGATTAAACAGAGCTGCTATGTAACAGGCATCATCACAACTCTTTATGACAAATTACCTGGTGAGGTGTGGACCCTGGATGAAATCCTGGCTATGAAAAAAGAAGTAGAAGACGCTGGTCTTCACCTGGCAGGTATTGAAAGTGTAAACGTAAGCGATGCCATCAAAACAGGTGCTCCTGAAAGAGACAAAGATATTGCCGCTTACATTGAAACACTGGAAAACCTGGGAAAAGCGGACATCCACATGGTATGCTACAACTTCATGCCGGTATTTGACTGGACCAGGACAGAGCTGGCAAGAGTCAGGGAAGACGGTACTACTGTTCTTGCGTACAACCAGGATACCGTAGACAAAATGGACCCGGACAACATGTTCGACTCCATCAAGGACAACATGAACGGTACGGTGATGCCGGGCTGGGAACCGGAACGTATGGAAAAAGTAAAAGAATTATTTGAACTTTACAAAGATATTGACGAAGAAAAATTATTTGAAAACCTGAAATATTTCCTGGAAGCCATTATGCCGGTTTGCGATAAATATGACATCAACATGGCAATCCATCCGGACGACCCGTCCTGGAGCGTATTCGGTCTGCCGCGTATCATTTCCTCCCAGGCAAAACTGAAACGCATGATGGAAATGGTTCCAAACAAACACAATGGTGTTACCTTCTGCATGGGCTCCTATGGAACCAACTTAAACAATGATTTAATTGACACCATCCACATGCTGAAAGGAAGAATCCACTTTGCACACGTAAGAAACCTTCGTTTCAATGACGGCATGCGTGACTTCGAAGAAAGCGCTCATTTAAGCTCTGACGGTACTTTTGATATGTATGCAGTCATGAAAGCCCTTCATGACACAGGCTTTGACGGACCAATCCGCCCGGACCACGGACGTATGATGTGGGGCGAAAAAGCAATGCCGGGCTATGGCTTATATGACCGCGCCCTTGGTGCTGCCTACCTGAGAGGCTTATGGGAAGCTGCGGAAAAAGAATCCAAATAAATCGGTTATCGCAAAAAGCGAAGAAGGGAAAAATCATGAAATTAACGTTAGAAGGTCTGAAAAACAAACAGGACTGGGAAGCAGCAGGAATTGCTCTCCCATCCTATGACATTAAAAAAGTTGCTGAAAACACAAAAAAAGCTCCTGCCTGGGTTCACTTCGGAGCAGGAAACATCTTCCGCATCTTTATCGGCGGACTGGCTGACACCTTACTGGAAAAAGGCGAAGCTGACAAAGGGATTACCTGTGTGGAAACCTTTGACTTTGATGTGGTAGACAAAATCTACAAACCTTACGATAATCTGGTGCTGGCTGTTACCTTAAAGGCAGACGGTTCCACAGACAAAAAAGTCCTTGGTTCCCTTACAGAGGCCATCAAGGCACAGTCCAATGTTCCAGAAGAATGGAACCGCTTAAAAGAAATCTTCGTAAATCCTGCACTGCAGATGATTTCCTTTACCATCACAGAAAAGGGCTATGCATTAAAAGGAGCTGACGGAGCCTTCTTCCCGTTCATCCAGGCTGACATTGACAATGGCCCGGAAAAAGCCGGTTCTGCTATGGCTGTTGTATGTGCTTTATTAAATGAACGCTATAAAGCCGGAAAAGCTCCCCTGGCTGTTGTTTCCATGGATAACTGCTCCCACAATGGTGAAAAGCTGCAGAATTCCATTCTCACCATGGCAAAAGAATGGCTGGCAAAAGGTTTTGTAGAAGAAGGGTTTGTGGAATATCTGTCTGATGAAAAACAGGTTTCCTTCCCATGGTCCATGATTGATAAAATCACACCAAGACCAGCAGATTCTGTATGTGAAGACCTGGAAAAAGCAGGTGTGGAAGACATTGCCCCTGTGATTACTTCCAAGAGAACCTATATCGCTCCTTTTGTAAATGCAGAAGGACCTCAGTACCTGGTAATTGAAGATAAATTCCCTAATGGAAGACCAGCTCTGGAAAAAGCAGGTGTTTACCTCACAGACAGAGACACCGTAAATAAAGTAGAACGTATGAAAGTTACCACCTGTTTGAATCCTCTGCATACAGCACTGGCTGTGTATGGCTGCGTACTGGGCTATACTTTAATTGCAGATGAAATGAAAGACGAACAGTTAAACAAACTGGTTCACCAGATCGGACCTGTAGAAGGTATGCCAGTGGTGACAGACCCAGGTATCCTCTCCCCTGCTGACTTTGTAGACGAAGTTATCAATGTTCGTATCCCGAACCCATTTATGCCTGACACACCACAGCGTATTGCTACGGATACTTCACAGAAAGTTGGCATCCGCTATGGGGAAACCATTAAATCCTATGTGGCACAGTATGGAGATGCAAAGAAATTAACGGCTATCCCTCTGGCGATTGCGGGATGGTGCAGATATCTCTTGGGCGTGGATGATGAAGGAAATGCTTTTGAGCGTTCTGCTGACCCAATGCTGGAAGAACTGACCAAAGCGCTTGCCGGAATCGAAGTTGGAAATCCTGCTTCTTACAATGGACAGTTGAAATCCATTCTCTCCAATGTAAACATCTTTGGCATTGACTTATACGAAGCCGGAATTGGTGAAAGAATCGAAAACATGTTCTTAGAAGAAATTGCCGGACCTGGCGCTGTAAGAGCTACTTTGAAAAAATATATGGCTTAAAGATTCGAAAAAAGGTGCTGTCTCTCATAAAAGAGACGCACCTTTTTCTTATGAGTATAAGGAAATTAAGCCCTTGCACCCATATGCTTAAATTCTTTCCGAATAAAGTAAATGCAAAGCACAGCCGCAATTCCATCTGCCACTGGCGCTGAGAACATAACGCCCTCAATCCCAATAAATACAGGCAGGATAATCAATAAGGGCAACAGAAAAATAATCTGTCTGGTAAGAGATAAAAATACACCTTTTCCCGCTTTCCCAATGGAAGTAAAGGTATTTGCTGTAATAGGCTGAATTCCATTGATAAAAGTAAAGAACATATAAATCCTGAAAAACTTCTCTGCAAAAAGAAAATATTCTTCACTTCCCGAACCAAAAATTCCAATAATCTGTCTTGGAGCTAACTGGAACAGCAAAAATGCCACAACCGAAATCCCTATGGCTGCTGTCACTGCTTTTTTATAAGTATTCTTTACTCTGTCATAATTTCCTGCACCATAATTATAGCTGATAATCGGCTGAATCCCCTGGGAAATCCCAATCACAATAGCAAAGAAAATCATTCCAACCTTGGAAATAATACCTGCGCATGCCAAAGGAATATCACTTCCATAAGAAGACTGCCCTCCATAATAAGTCAGGGTATTATTCATAACAATCTGCACAATCATCATGGCAAGCTGATTGCAAAAAGGCGCAACTCCCAATGAAAGAATGGGAATCCATGCAGCCCTGGAGGGAATCAATGTTTTCAGAGGAATGTGTACTGTTTTAAATCCAGACAAATACCCCAGTACCATCAGTCCTGACACAACCTGTCCGATAATCGTAGCCCAGGCTGCTCCTGCCATTCCCATATCCAGTCCAAAAATAAACAACGGGTCCAAAATCGTATTAATAATAGCGCCGGTCAGCGTACACATCATAGAAAATTTCGGACTTCCGTCTGCCCGGATTAAGTTGCTGCCTCCTGTGGTCACAATCAAAAACGGAAAGCCAAGAGACGTAATCCCTGTATAAGTCAACGCATAATCCAAAATTTTATCTGTGGCTCCAAAAGCCCGCATCATAGGCTCCAGAAAAACCTGTGCCACAATACAAAGCAAAACCCCCAGAGTCAGCATCATACCAATAGCCCCTCCGGCAAATTTCACTGCTTTCTCTTTCTCTTTTCTTCCCATAGAAAGATTAAAATTCGCTGCTCCTCCAATTCCGCACAGAAGAGAAATGGCTGTACAGGTAATCGTCAGCGGAAATGCTACATTGGTAGCCGCATTTCCCAGCATTCCCACACTTCTTCCAATAAAAAACTGATCTACAATATTGTAAAGGGAACTTACCAGCATGGCAATAATGCTGGGAATCGCAAATCTTGCAAGCAAAGTTCCAATAGGTTCTGTTCCAAGGGGATTATTCTTTGTTTCTGCCATGAATTTCCTCCTGCTGTTCTTTTGCATTACGAAGCACTTCCCTGGAATGGAGCGCCATTTTTTCCACTCCATGAATCATCGCCTGCTGCTCATCTTCCGTTAATACAGACAAAATCTGCGACCACCATCCTGCCAGCGCTTTTCTCAATTTGGGAATCACTGCTTCACCTTTCTCTGTAAGATAAATGGCATAGGACCTGGCATCTTCTTCTGACTTCTTTCTTTCAATGAGCCCCTGTTCCTGCAGTTTCTTCATAGTCCTCACAGCAAGCGCTTCATCCACCGCCATATTTTCGCACATCTCCTTCTGGCTGCTGCCGGGATATGCAGACAAATAAAATAAAAAATTATAACTGGAATAACCAATGCCATATTCCTTCATGGTCTGAATCATATACTTTTGTTCTCTCCGATGAAGAATCGCAATGCTTCTTCCTAACACTCGATTTTCCATAATTCCTCCTGTTCTTCATATGTCAAATATATTATAGACAGCTTAAATTGACTTGTCAAGTTTTTAAAAATCAGGAAAAAGCTGATACCATATCGGTAATCCTGAGTTTACCTTTCTGATATCAGCTTCTTCGTGCAATAGCGACTCTGCCATCTTCTCAGATAAATCAATATCTGTAACATGTTTTGGTCTTTTTTCCTGATATGCTTCAAACATAGCTCCTGTTCCACAGGCAACATCCAGTATGTATGCTCTCCAATTTCACTCAAAAAGACAATGGTATGACGTGCTTCATCTATTGGAGTCACCTCATCATCCCAATGCTCTAACTGTCATTTCAAAAATTCTATATCCAAGCCGCATAATATATCCTGATAAACCGAAGTTCCATCAAATATGGTTCCAAAAGTATCAACCCAGACTGGTATATATCCGCATCTGCTTGCTACCATTTGAGAACCAATGTTGGTAACAGAAGCAGAATAAAAAGGAACTATATTTTTTGCCAATAACACATCCGTCAATTTCTTTACTAATTGTGTACCAATTCTACAATTTCTGTATTCAGGTAAAACATCTATCCCTACTTCCCATAACCCATCTACAGATGACTCCGCTGCTCCTGATATTCCAATAATCTTATTGTGCTCTCGCACAATGCAAACTGCTTTTGTTGCTGTATATCCATTTTCATCAAACATTAAAGAATTTTCAAATCCTTCTATTCCTTTCAAGGATAAAATTTCTTTACCCAGAAGAACTTCTATTTCATAGTCTGTAGATATTGATGTTTCCCCATTATGATAAATATCTGGAACATAGTGAATTGTCTGACCATACACCAATGGTAATTCAAAAATTTCATCTCTGCTTTTTCCATGTAAAAGAGACTTTATATTTGCAGATAAGCCTTTTGATGTACAAACAACTACACAGTTCTTATAAGCCATTATTTTAATATAAGGGTGTTCAGCTTTGGGATGAATGGAATATACAATGCGCTCTTCTTCTAATTCTTGAAATTTACAATAAAACTCTTTTGTAAGCAATGTTTGCACTTTATTGTTAATTATCTCTTTCATAGATTGTTTCCTTCCAGATTTCTCTTTTTTCTCTTTTATCTACAGACTCATCACATAAACCTGACATGGGTTCCACTCATCCCACAAATCAGGAAATACTTCAAATTCTTTAAATCCAAGGTTCCGGTAAAAAAGATTTGTCGCATCATATTCCTGATACCTTCCCATTTCCACTGTTTTCACCTGCATAAAGGAATATCCCCTGAAAGCGCCCCATTTTTTTGCCTCTGCAAACAACGCTCTCCCGATTCCAAGTCTTTGGTATTCTTTCAGCACCCCCATAACCAGAAGTTCTACGGTATCTTTTCCAGTCTCTTTTAAACACAAAAATCCAACTGGTTTCTTGCCATCAAAAGCAGCAAAAATAGTCTGTAATGGACTTTCTGCAATATACTCCTCTCTTGCCGAAGAAATTCCAAACCATTCCGGAAGTGCTTCTAGAATGGTCCTCACAATGGTTTGCTTTTCCTTTTTCTCATAAACTTGTTGTATCATCTCTGCTCCTTCTCATCTCTCTTAATAATCATACACTGAATTATGTATTGCCAACAGTTCCTGGGATGCTTCCTTAATCACTTTTTCATTTTGTCTTAGCATCTCTGTTTCTTTCTCATTTAACGTGCTTTCGATGATTTTAAGTTCTCCCGTTTTCGTCCAGGTTCCTTCTAATGACCGATTATGGTTAAAGGTAATGTTGACTGTATTTACTTCATCGAATACCTGAATACTGATTTCTGTGGTATCAATTTCCAGATATGCAAAACTGTTTTTCACATAAAAATCATCTCTGAAAAATGGCAGCTTTTGATTGGGAAGTTGAAAGGAAACACCATTTTCTTCCATGGAGTAAACTCCATCTTCCAGAACAAAGCCCAACTCTTTTACATTGTTTGCAAATGCTTCATTCTTGTCTGCTGCCACGATTTTCCACCTGGCAAATGCAAGCATATAGATTACAATTCCTATGCCCAGGCACATGGAAACAATTTTTAAAATTTTCCCAATGCGTCTGTAAAAGTCAATTTTATTTACAAACTTGTTGTCTTCATTCAGCAATTTGTCCAGGGAAATGTGATACATATTACAGATATCAATAAGCATCTGCAAGTCAGGCATGCTCCGTCCATTTTCCCAGCTTGATACAGTCTGTCTTGACACGCCTAATTTTAATCCATATTCCTCCTGCGTCATATTTGAAGAAGTCCTGGTCTCTTTTATCATTTCTGCCACTGTCATTATCATTTACCCCTTAATGTTCAATCTGTATAGATGTAGTATGCCATAGTCTCCCCTATATCACAAGCAAATTGTAGTTTACATGGGATGTAAAGAGAGCTTAGCGCCCTGTAAATAGCCTTTTGCTTTATCTTGTTCCTGCTTTGGAATATGATGCTCCTATAAGAGAAGCGCAAACCATTTGCTATTTGAAAGGAGAAGGCTTATGGATTATTTAATCAAAACCCATCAATTAACAAAACAGTTCAAAACAACAACCGCACTGAATCAGGTTTCCCTATCCATTCCAAGAGGCGCCATTTATGGGCTGATTGGCAATAACGGAGCTGGCAAAACCACCTTGATGAGCATTTTAGCAACCCTTCAAAAACAGACTTCCGGTTCTGTCCATGCAGAAAAAGATTTAAAAATCGGTGCGCTGATTGAAGCCCCGGCATGCTATCCCATGTACAGTGCATACCGAAACTTAACTTATCAAAAAAATCTATTGGGAGCAAAAGAAACTGATATCAAAAAACTGTTAACCTTTGTAGGCTTGCCTGATTCCAGAAAACCTGTCAGAAACTATTCTCTTGGCATGAAACAAAGATTAGGTCTGGCAATGGCTCTTGTTGGAAACCCTGATTTTTTAATCTTAGATGAGCCGCTGAACGGTTTAGATCCGGATGGTATCAGGGCAATACGCGCCCTGCTGGTTGAGTTGAATCAGAACTATGGCAAGACAATTTTGATATCCAGTCACATACTGGGAGAGCTGCAAAAAGTTGCCACTCATTATGGATTTTTAAAAAACGGAATTTTAATAAAAGAATTTTCAAATGAGGTCTTAAAAACAGATTTAGAAACCTTCTACTTTGAAAATTTCGCATAGTCAAAGGAGGACTTTAACATGAAAAAATTATTTTCTATAGAATGTAAAAGAGCAATACTTTCGCCTTTCTTATGGATTGCCGCATGTATTCCCATTGGGCTTAATCTGTATGGAATAGTATTAAGTTCCTATGGTTTTACCATAACCGCAAGCGGTTTTTTCTTTGAGAATACACCGGTCATCTGTATATTTCTGTCCATCTTCATCCCTTTACACATAGGACAGGAGTTTGAAGTCCGCACCATAAACAACAAAATCATGGCAGGCTACAGCCGAAGCCAAATTTACCTTACAGAAATGTTAATATCCATCCTATGCGGCTTTCTTCTTCTGGTTACAGATATTGGCAGTATTCTTCTTTTGGCTAAAATAACTGCCTTATCCTTTGGAATTACCTTTCATGAATTCTTTATGGAATGTATTCTGTGCTTTGTTTGTGTAGCAGTCATTGCCGCACTCTTTACCATGATTACTATGCTTATGCACAAACGCCTAAGCAGCATTGCAGTTGCCTTATGTCTAACTATATTAGGTCTGCAGCTTGGTGGAAATACAGTCTCAGATTTAAAACAGGAAGAATATCGTGTGGAGAAAGACGGAACTGCTACGGAAAATGTTCTTTATATCAAAGGATTGGAAAGAACCCTGGCAAATGGGCATATGCTGATTTCCCCTTTTGCACAGGCAAAATACCAGCCTGAGATGCAATATGAAACAGCCGATATGAAAGCCGAAAATTCCCTGATATTCAAAAACGCATCCCATCACTGGGAATTTCTAATGATGAATCTCATTGAAATTATTGTTTTTACCAGGCTGGGACTTCTGTTATTTAAAAAACAAGATTTAAAATAGCGAAGAAAAGCAGACAGTTTTTAAAAGCTGTCTGCTATACGCTGGAAGTTATCTATTTCTTTTTCTTGATTCTTTCATTTTCTAATAGCATAGTTGCAACTCCCGCAACAAGAAATATAGGTTTGTTTCAATTTTTACTTATTGAAATTTTTCAGTTTTTTGATAGAGGCAAAACTATTTCCCCAGAGAGTAATAGCCATGCCATAATTATTCCAAATACGATTAGGATAATTCCAATTATTTTAATACCAATTCCTACTGTACTGTTTTTTGCTATTCTATTAGAAAAAGCAAAAAGACATATACCAACAATCACTGCTAAAACTGCTAATAAAATATACATTTGTTTATTCCTGGCATTTTATCACATTTCCCAGTCTTTCCCTTTAAAATCCCCCATTAAAACGGTGTCCCTTCCAAATCATATGGCGTACACTGATAAACGTAATAAAACAACTAGGGAGTACAAATCACATCTTGATTTTTCCTTTATTTAAGCCATTTTCAAGCACTTTGTACTCCCATAACATTTTCTGTTACTCCTATTATACTCCCATTTATCCTATGCGTATTAACTTATCAGAGGACAAAACTTCGTTCTGTTTCCTATATTCCCGTTCAAAACGTTGCTCTGCTAAATCATCACTTGAAAGTTCAATCATTTCCAGCCTGCTATCTAACTTATCCATTTCATCTGATAAATGGTTTTCTAGCACATGGGTGTATAAATCCATTGTCATTTGTAATGTAGCATGACCTAGATATTTCTGAACTGTTTTCGGCTGTATTCCTGCTTCAAAACATCTTGTTGCAAATGTATGTCTAAAGCAATGCCCCGAAAATGTTTCAAATTGTTCCAATTCCTCTCGCATAAGATTGATTTGCTCAACGATTACCTTGATAGCATCTGCATAAATCTGTGCATTAAGAGGAGTATCATATTTCGTTGTAAAAATCAAATTTTCAAATCCTTTTAATGTTTTTGCACCAGTTCTACCTGAAACAACTCTTTTCTGCAATAACTGTTTCTTTAATGCAATTTCACATCTTCTATTCATAGGCACATCACGATAACTGGACTTCGTTTTCGTTTTTCCCATGTGAAAAGTCTTTCCTGTATCTCCCTCGAATTTCTGATAGGATAACGATTTTGTAATATGTATTACCTTTTTCTCAAAATCCAAATCCTCAGCTTCTAAAGCATATAATTCGCCGGGGCGAAGTCCTGTTGATATTGCCACATTAAAAAGATTATCGTAAAATGTTCCTTTACAGGTGTCAAAAAAGGCAGATTGTTCTTCTGTTGACAGTACACGAGGTTCTTTTTCTTCATCTCGAACAACTTTAATATTCCTTACAGGATTTTTCATTGCCACGTTGTCCGCAACCGCTTTATTAAACATATCTAACAGTAAAATACGAACTTTATTCTGAGTTTCATATCCAAATCCCTTTTTATCAAGATTTACTAATTTCCCTCTGATTTGTAAAGGCTGTATATCTTTCAGTTTCATGTGTCCGAAATCTGCTTGTATATGCTTTTTATAAATGCTCTCATATTGTACTCTTGTACTGGGTGCAATCACTTTATATTTGTATATTTCCAACCATTTCTGATACCATTCATTTAATGTCACAGTATTATCGGCAACATTCATTTCCATTTTATCTTCATACATTGCTGTATTTAACTTCTCTTTTGTTTCAGAAATGGTTTTTCCATATACATAACGTCTAATGCCAAAGCGGTCATAGAAACGACCACAATATTTTCCGTCTTTTCTTTGATACAGTCCTGCACCTAATTCTTTGCCTTTTAAATTCTTACCCAATTTATATCACACACCTTTCTGCATGATATAAACAATTTTCCTGAACGTTATACCTCTTACACTATAACACTTCTCTACATTCATATCAAATAAAATTATTTCCTCCTTTTTTCTCTGATTGTTCCTGTATCCATTTATCCAATATTTTTTTATTCGCATACCACCGATACCCAATCTTCATGGAAAACGGACAGTTTCTACTTTTCAAGAGTTCTCTTGTCTTTGTTTCTCCAAGTCCAAGATACTCGCTTACTTCTTTTAAATTTAATAATGCTTTTTCTATATGATTATCCCCTTTCCTCTAATCTTCTTGCTTTTATGTAATCATCATACAACTGCTTCTGTGTGATATTCATTTCTCCATTTGCCACAAGATTACCGATATAATCTCTTTTCTCTATCTTCCCAACCTCTGCAAACAGTTTCAAAGACGGAGCAACATACTTTTCCAACCACTCCCACACCTTTTGTAAACTTTTCTTCTGCGGTTGCATGGTAAGTTTGACCTTGCCTATGTCTTTCATCAATTCCGCCCACGCTTGATAGGTTGGGTAAAGCCTTTTTCGTGTTGTCATGCTGTCTGTCGGCTTTTCTAAAAATCGTATTTTGCTGTTCAACACTTCCATTGCCAGTCCTGCCACATCTCTATATTTCAATAATTCCTGTACTACACTTACCGCCATTTCCTGCCGAAATCTCAATTCATATCTATTCCAATTTTCATCTAATTCTGTTCCATACTTTTTATTCTGTTCATATCCCTTTTCATAAAATACCAATCTCAAATTACTGGCTGAACTGCCAAGATAAAGACTTCCGCCCTTGCTCTGAAACACTTCCTCTTTCAGTTCTCCTGAGTCGTGAAAATCTATATCCCTTAGTTTTGTAGAAAGCAATCCCTCTTTTGTCCGTATAATCAAATCGGGAATACTCAAATACGGTTTTCTATCATCTATCGCCAAATCAATCCGAGGAACATTGATATGATACTGGCAAACTCTGTTCAAGAAATCAAACCATGTTTCCTCATTGAGTTGTAAAAAATTCTCATAGTTGCGACAGCCTTTCCCACTCATTAAAATCTGAAAGCCTTGATACTGTGCATTTCCTGTCGGCTTTAGCACCTTGATATTATCGAAGATTGCCACAACCTCATGTCCTGCAATCCCCTTTTCATAGCCCGTTACGGTCATAAGTTCCAAAGGTATTCTCAGTACATCTTCTATAACTGCTTCTAACGGAACTTCCTTAATGGTTATCTGACACCAGTCTATCAAGGCACTTAATGCTTCTTTCTGCCGTATTACTCCCCTGTTAGTGTAGGGGAGTTCTGGAAGAAAACTTCCGCTTCTTTCTTCCAAATTTATCAAACCTCCTTATCTGCAATGGCGTTGCCATTGCCCTGCCCTCAACCTGCCGTTTGGTACGTCAGAACGAGGACAGGAACTTTGACCGCCTACATATTTTTGTTTGCAACAGGGCGGATACCCTTACAGGTAATCTTCTCCACTAATACAGGAAAGTTTCCTCTCTGCACATAAGGAGCATATACTGGTTCTTCCAGTTCCACCACCGCATAAGGCTCAATCTTCGGAAGTTCCGTTGCTTCCAAGCGAATATCCACGCTGTTCCCAAGTTTCATGCTTCCAAGATGAAGTTTTAAGGCTTCCACTTCCTCTGTTTTCTTCTTACTGTCTTTATCATAGCGGTAACAGTTATCCGCACCCATAAAACGAAGTTCTCCAAACGCTTCTTTTACCTGTTCTTTTGTCAATGTAATCTGCATACACGTTCCTTTCTCCCCGTTGAACCGATAGGTCAGTTTCTTATATTTTCATTTTCCTATTACGACGTCGTTTTAGTTCAGTTATTTCTGAACTTAATTGTATATTAGCACAGACATATTCGTTTTGCAATAGAAAGTTTAGTTTTTTATGAACTTTTTGTTTTCTTTTTTCTGAACTTGTGGTATAGTGTCCTTAGACGATAAGATATGAAAAATTATAACAGGATATGGAAAGAGAGGGTTTTCAGATGAATACAATCGCAGAACGGATTAAATTTGCCATGAAAGCAAAAAATAAAAAACAAGTAGATATAGTCAAAGATACTGGTATCAGCAAAGGAGCGTTCAGTTCCTATCTTTCGGGACAGTACAATCCGAAAGCCGATAAAATGGAACTGATTGCTGACTCCTTAGATGTAGACTTGCGGTGGCTTTACGGACAAAATGTGCCTATGGAACATACAAGCCAAAATAACAATGCCCTGCAATATGTCTTTTATAACAACTCCTGTTCCGAATATCTTCTTGATAATTTAGACGATATATATATTGCCATGATGACCCAGTATGCCGCCCTTATTCCACGCTTTTATGTTCTTGTCAATCGTGCTGGAAATGCAATGCACATATTACCTTTATTTTTGAAAGAGGATAGTTCCCAATTCTATGAATGTCCGTCTGATTTCTTCTATTCCGACAGGCATACTATTTTTACAAGAGATTTTGAAAGCATTCACATGGTATTAACAACTGCCACAATTTACTATTACGGAATTGATACAAAGACCTATGAACCAAGAGTTACCAAACTTTCCTACTCACAGACTGACGATTGCTTTTATATCGACAATGAAGTACATGATTGTCACATAAAAGCATTTGAAAAAGAAGTGATAAAAGAAGCACTTTACTTAAAGAATAACGCCCAGTAACAGACAAGAGGACTTGCAAGGTTTCTGACCTTTCAAGTCCTCTGCTGTATCATGGTGCTGTTGGCTGTATCCGTTCCGTCAAGGACTGCCCTACGGCGTATCGGCTTCGCCTTGTTCCTTGACCTCACTACATTTCTCTTTTTCTTGACACAACAAAAGCCTGCACGAATTTTCTTCAATCCAACAGGCTCTCATTCTTTCACATACTCTATCAATTCTTCTATTCCACAATCCAAGTAACTGCACAGTTTACAGATTAGTTGTGCATCTAATCTCTGAAATTCATTTCTGCAATAACGATTAAAGTTAGACCTCGGTATATCCAATTCCTTACAAATGGTATTCTTACTAATTCCTTTTTCTTTCAGCAGTTCTTCTATGTGAAGTTCTAAATGTCCATACTTCATTGCCTCACCTCTACATAAAAGTATATTCAATAAATCTTTATGTAGTAATTCACTATATAGTGAGGTACTATATAGTTATCCCTATAACTATATAGAAGCAGAGGTATATCAAAATGAAAAAGAAATTGCTATTTGTCACTATTATTCTAGTCTTGCTTGCAGGTGTTCTCTATTACATTAGCTTGCCCGATTATCTTGTATTTAACAGTATGTCATTCAGCAATGGGGCTAATCGTGATACCGAATTGCAAGTTATCGTATATCAATACTGGAATACCGATGAAGTGGTAGCGGAAATCGAAGCAGAACATAATCAAATCAATGGAACTCCCACCACTCTTACAATCAATCTATATCACTCTAAATGGTCTTTTAAGAATGGATATGAACCTTTTTACACCAATTTTATCGAGTATAATTGATAACATTCTAATATGAAAATCTATGACGGAAAACTAAGATTTTCCGTCATATTTAGATAATCAATCCATTTTCTACTCTTTTAGTTAGTTCAAGTATCTTGAAATGAATTTCCTCTATTACTTTTAAAAATTCATCATCATTTTTCCCAGTAGGGTCATTCAAGCCCCAATCTTCTCTATATTTGCATGGTATAGTAGGACAATTCACATTGCACCCCATTGTTATCACAATATCTACTTGCGGTATTTCTGATAACAGTTTGGAATATTGTGCTTTTTCCATGTCTATTTGATACATTTCTTTCATTAAACGAACTGCGTCTTGATTGATCTGTGGTTTTGTTTCTGTTCCAGCGGAATAGCTTTCAAATATATTTGAAGAAAAGTGCTTTCCCAATGCTTCCGCAATTTGACTACGACAAGAATTATGAACACAGACAAAAGCCACTTTAGGTTTTTTCATAAATAAATTACCGACCTTTCTTCGTTTTATTACTTACTCAATAGTGCTTTCACTTCGTCTGCGGTCAATACTTTTCCATAGGATATTACTTCGCCATTAAACACCAATGCAGGTGTAGACATTACTCCATAACTGGCGATTTCTGCAAAATCTGTAATGTGTTCAATCTCATAATCTAATTGAAGTTCAGATATTGCTGTTCTAGTTGCTTTTTCCAATTCCATACATTTTGCACAGCCCGAACCTAATATTTTAATGCCTTGCTCTTGTTTCTTGTTTTCTGCATTTTTCATTGTTTCTGATGTGCAATTTCCACCACAACAGCATGATTTTGTTTCTTTTTTCTTTCCAAATAATTTCATTTCTTTTTCGCTCCTTTTAAATAAATATCGTACTAAAAATATTAAATAGATAGCCTACAATAATAATGCCAAACGTACAAATGGCAATAAATAGTGTCAATAGTTTAGGCTTTACTGCCTTTTTCAGCATGATTAAAGACGGTAAACTCAATGTTGTTACAGCCATCATAAACGATAAGATTGTACCTAATTGTGCCCCCTTTGCAAGTAATGCCTCTGCAACTGGTATTGTTCCAAAAATATCAGCATACATAGGAATACCGACAAGAGTGGCTAAAATAACACCAAACGGGTTATTACTTCCTAAAATACTTTCAATCCATGTTTCAGGTATCCAGTTATGGATAATTGCTCCAATACCCACACCAATCAAAATGTATGGAAATACTTTCTTGAATGTTCCTATAACTTGTTCTTTTGCATATTGAACTCTGTCCTTTTTGGTTAAAGTAGGAGAACTAATATCAACATTACTTGCATTTTTCACAAAATCTTCCACATATTCTTCCATGTGCAATTTTTCAATTAAAGTACCGCCAATTACAGCGATTATCAAGCCTACAATCACATAGGCAAAGGCTACTTTAGCCCCGAAAATACTCATTAGCAATACAAGACTTCCTAAATCCACCATAGGAGAAGAAATCAAAAATGAAAAAGTTACTCCTAGTGGTAGTCCTGCACTTGTAAAGCCTATAAATAACGGAATAGAAGAACATGAGCAAAATGGTGTAACTGTTCCTAACAATGCGGATATAATATTTGCTCCTATACCATGAAAACGTCCTAAAATTTTCTTACTTCGTTCTGGCGGAAAGTAACTTTGAATATACGAAATAAAGA